>Ga0209063_1000873_pt1 | contig 17194 bp, 13 predicted proteins | sample KloWWTmeKNB19Kit_FD_187177 | JGI IMG/M metagenome (GOLD analysis project Ga0209063, IMG submission 187177) | Active sludge microbial communities from Klosterneuburg, Austria, studying microevolution and ecology of nitrifiers - Klosterneuburg... | ecosystem: Engineered > WWTP > Aerobic digester >... | reverse complement strand
CGAAATTCTTAAGCTGAAAACAGCACAATTGAAAGAAACCAGCAAAGAACTTTCTGAAAAATCAGATGCTTTTGCTGCGGAACTTTTGCAAAAAATGTATTTGTTGCCAAATCTTCCAGCGGAAATCGTTCCTGAAGGAAAAACTCCTGAAGAAAACCTAAACGTTTTTCAAGCTGGCGAAATTCCAGTTTTGCATGAAAACGCACAACCACATTGGGAATTGGTAAAAAAATACGACATCATCGATTTTGAATTAGGTGTAAAAATTGCTGGTGCAGGATTTCCAGTTTATAAAGGAAAAGGTGCCAAATTACAACGCGCTTTGATTTCGTATTTCTTAGACAAAAACACCGAAGCTGGTTATCAAGAAGTGCAAGTACCACATTTAGTAAACGAAGCTTCTGGATATGGAACAGGACAATTGCCAGACAAAGAAGGACAGATGTACCATGTTGGCATTGACGATTTATACTTAATTCCAACCGCAGAAGTTCCGGTTACCAATTTATTTCGTGATGTAATTTTACAAGAAAATGAATTGCCAATACTTTACACAGGTTATACGCCATGTTTCCGTCGTGAAGCTGGAAGTTATGGCGCACACGTTCGTGGATTGAACCGTTTGCACCAATTTGACAAAGTAGAAATCGTTCGTGTTGAACATCCTGATACTTCTTATCAAGCGTTAGACGGAATGGTTGAACATGTAAAAACTATTTTGGACGAATTAAAATTACCGTATAGAATTCTACGTCTTTGTGGTGGCGACATGAGTTTTGCTTCGGCATTGACTTATGATTTTGAAGTGTTTTCAACAGCGCAAGATCGTTGGTTAGAAATTTCATCAGTATCTAATTTTGAAACTTTTCAAGCTCAACGTTTGAAATTACGTTTCAAAGGAAAAGATGGCAAAACACAATTAGCACATACTTTAAACGGAAGTTCATTGGCGCTACCAAGAGTTTTAGCTGGAATTTTAGAAAATTATCAAACTCCAGAAGGAATTGTAATTCCAGAAGTATTGCGCAAATACACTGGTTTCGATATCATTAACTAAAAAAGTTAATCTTTAGCAAACGATGTACTAATTTGGCACAAAAAGTGTTACTTTAGTACATTGTTCTTTTAACAGAAATTCATGAAAAAAATCATCGCTTTTGTTTTTCTTTTCCTTTCGCTTTGGGCAAATGCTCAAAACGACCAATTGGCGCAAAATTATTTTGACCGTGGCGAATTTGAAAAAGCATTAGTTAGCTATGAAGATTTATTAAAAGTTTCAGCGGGAAATTCGCTTTATTTTCAACGTGTTGTTGAATGTTATCAGCAGTTACAACAGTTTGACAAAGCCGAAAAAGCACTACAAGCTCGATTAGACAAATACAAGCAAAGCAATCTTTTAGTCGAATTGGGTTATAATTATCAACTGCAAAAAGACGACGCAAAAGCAAAAAAATATTTTGACCAAGCCATTGATAAAATAGCTAAAAATGCCAATGAAGGTTACGGAATTGCGTATGCTTTTGAACGAAAAACATTAATTGATTATGCGTTATTAGCTTATAAAACAGCTATCAAAGTTGGTACAAATCAAAATTTTAATTTCCAAATAGCTGTGCTTTATGGTCAAAAAGGCGATACCGATTTGATGATTGAAACCTATTTATTGGAATCGTATCAAAATCCGCAAAATCTTCCGATGATTCAAAATCAATTATCGCGATTTATGAACGAAGATGCCGATGAAAAATTTAACGATACGTTGCGAAAAGCGTTGGTTCTTCGAGCGCAAAAAACACAAGATATTTTTTGGAATGATTTTTTAAGTTGGTTTTTTGTGCAGCAAAAAGAATACAGCAAAGCATTTATTCAACAAAAAGCAATTTACAAACGTGAACCTGAATCGTTTGGTAATATTGTCAATTTAGGTCAAATGGCAATTGAAGATAACGACCAAGATGCAGCAACCGAAATCTTGACTTTTGTTCTAGAAAACACCAACGATTTAGACTTAATTATCCAATCGAATTCCTATTTGATGGAAATGAAAATTGAAAATAGTTTAGACAAAGATTATCCAGCAATTTCTCAGGAATTAGACAAACTTATTGCCGAATTTGGGGTTAGTCCATATACGTTGCCATTACTTCGATTGCAAGCCAATTTTTCGGCATTTCAACTCAAAAAACCAGAACAAGCCAAAGTCATTTTGAAAAACGCTTTAGAAATGGAATTGAGCCGAAATCAAGTTGCCGAAATCAAAATGGAATTAGCTGATATTCTTTTATTTGAAGAAAAATTCAATCAAGCGTTGATTTATTATTCTCAAGTTGAAAACGATATGAGCGGCGATATTCTCGGACAAGAAGCCAGTTTAAAAACAGCCAAAACCAGTTATTATAAAACCGATTTTGAATGGGCAAATCATCAGTTGAAAGTATTAAAATCGGCGTCAACACAACTGATTGCCAATGATGCTTTGGATTTATTTTTATTAATTAGCGACAATACCGTTGAAGACTCACTACAAGTTGCTTTAAAGAAATTTGCTCGCGCCGATTTTCTTTTATTTCAAAATAAAAAACAAGAATCATTATCTCAATTTCAATTGATTTTGAAAGAACACAAAGGTGAAGAAATTGAAGCTGTAACGTTGCTCCGAATTGGAAAAATCTATGAAAAACTAGGCGATTTTACCAAAGCATTAGAAAACTATGAAGCCATAATTACCAATCATAAAGAAGGAATTTACATAGACGAAGCACTTTATTTTTCTGCCGAAATCTATGCTGAACATTTAAAAGACAACGAAAAAGCAAAACCACTATACGAACAAGTAATTCTTAATCACGAAGACAGTATTTACTCGGTTGAAGCAAGGAAAAAATACCGTCAACTTCGTGGAGATAACAATTTATAACTTATTGTCATCCTGAGCTTGTCGAAGGACTAAAAAACAATCAAATTTCTCATGATTTTATACAACGTAACCATCAATATTCACGAAAGCGTTCACGATCAATGGATGCAATGGATGCAAGAAAAGCACATCAAAGACGTTTTGGCAACTGGAAAATTTTCTTCCGCTCGAATGGTTCGAGTTTTAATAGAAGAAGAAATGGGCGGAACAACCTATTCTATTCAATACACAACCGATAGCAAAGAAACGCTACAAAAATATTACGACGAAGATGCGCCAAGACTTCGTGATGAAGGTCATCGATTATTTGGTGAAAAAATGTTGGCTTTTAGAACAGAATTGGAGTTGATTAGTGAACATTAAATGAAATATATTGTATTAATCTTAATTTCTTTTTTATCGTTTTCCTGTAGTTTTACAGATTCCGACGTTTTGGATATTAAAGAAAAGTTTTCAGAAAACAAACCAGAATTCGAAAAACTAGTTTCAATCATTTTGAACGATGAAAACTTAACGTATCAATCTGGTCATTTCATAGACGCCAAAAGCATTAAAAAAAATATACTTGAAAATTTAGAAGATTTAGAAATCAAATTAGATAATATTGATAAAACAGATTGTGAAAAATTTGATGTAACTTTTGAATTATTATGGGATAATTCAGTTCACATATTTATGGTTAAAGAAGGATGTCCAAGTGAAAGATCATCTAAAAACTATATCCAAAAAGGCGAAATGATTGACACTTATGGACTTGGTGACGGTTGGGTTTTATGGATAGACCACGATTTTATTTAAAATAACAAAAGTGAGATTACTTTGTATTTCGCAATGACAAATGGAAAGAAAAATGAATCAAGTAAAAGCAAAAAAACACCTCGGACAACATTTTTTAACCGATGAAAATATTGCCAAACAAATTGCCGACACACTAACGTTGAACGGCTATGATACTGTTTTGGAAATTGGTCCAGGAATGGGTGTTTTGACCAAATATCTTTTAGAAAAAGAACTCGAAACTTATGTGATTGAAATCGACACTGAATCAGTTGACTATTTGAATTCTCATTATCCAAAACTAAACGGGAAAGTTATTTCTAAAGATTTTTTAAAATACAATATCAACGAAGTTTTCAACGAAAAACCTTTTGCAATCATAGGTAATTTTCCATACAATATTTCTACTCAAATTGTATTCAGATGTCTTGAAATGCGAAACCAAGTTCCAGAATTTTCGGGAATGTTTCAAAAAGAAGTAGCCGAAAGAATTTGTTCTAAAAAAGGAAGCAAAGTTTATGGAATTTTATCGGTTTTGGCACAAGCTTTTTATGATGTTGAGTATTTATTCACTGTTGAACCCGAAGTTTTTAATCCGCCGCCAAAAGTAAAATCAGGTGTGATGCGAATGATTAGAAAAGAAAATTATTCACTACCATGTGACGAAAAATTATTTTTCTCAGTAGTTAAAATTGGATTTCAACAAAGAAGAAAGACGTTAAGAAATAGTTTAAAATCGTTTGGCTTATCAGATAATTTAAAAGAAGACACTATCTTTGACCTCAGACCAGAACAACTTTCTGTAGAACAATTTATTGAACTTACTCAAAAAATAGCCGCCAATGCAGTTTAAAATCAGCAAAGAACTATTAGTTCAAATTGAGCAATTAATTCATCAAAAAGCCGACAATGAGTTGGAAATTTTGTTGAATGATATGCACCATGCTGATATTGCCGAAATTTTTGACGAACTAGAATCAGAAGAAGCCATTTATATTTTCAAAATTCTAGATAGTGAAATTACTGCCGAAATTCTGACCGAACTAGAAGACGATGTTCGAGAAAAATTACTTCGTGGACTTTCAGCCAAAGAGATTGCCGAAGAGCTTGACGAACTTGATACTGATGATGCTGCCGACATCATTGCCGAACTTCCGCAAAGCAAAAAAGAAGAAGTAATCTCGGAACTTGAAGACGTTGAACACGCCAAAGATATTGTTGATTTACTACGTTACGACGAAGATTCTGCTGGTGGTTTGATGGGAAAAGAATTGGTAAAAGTCAACGAAAACTGGAATGTTTTGACTTGTGTAAAAGAAATGCGTATTCAAGCCGAAAATGTTACTAGAGTTCATTCGATTTATGTAGTCGATGACGAAAACCGATTGAAAGGAAGATTATCACTTAAAGATTTATTGACAACTTCAACCAAAACACCAATTAGCGACGTTTATATTAAAAAAGTTGACTCCGTTCGTGTCAATGATTCCAATGTTGAAGTGGCTCGAATTATGCAAAAATACGACCTCGAAGCCATTCCTGTTGTGGACGAAATGGGACGATTGGTTGGTCGAATTACCATTGATGACATCGTTGACGTAATTAAAGACGAAGCCGACAAAGATTATCAGTTAGCTGCCGGTATTTCGCAAGACGTTGAAGCTAATGATAGTATTCTCGAATTGACCAAAGCGCGTTTGCCTTGGTTGGTTTTGGCACTTTTTGGAGGATTTATTAGCGTTACATTATTAGAAACTTTTCAAGGCGCAATGCAATTTCATAAGGAATTATTCTTTTTTACACCACTAATTGCGGCAATGGCAGGAAATGTTGGCGTTCAATCGTCGGCAATTATTGTTCAAGGTTTAGCCAATCATTCTATTAGTGGTTCAATTGTTAATCGATTATTAAAGGAGATTTCGTTGAGTTTATTAAACGGAACTATTCTTGCTGTAATTCTTTTCTTAGGAAGTCATTTTTTATTAAATGCCGATATTAAGATTGGCATAACCGTAACAATTGCTTTGATTTCAGTAATTATAATTGCTTCGTTAATTGGCACATCAATTCCACTTATTTTAAATAAATTTGGTATTGATCCAGCTTTGGCAACTGGTCCGTTTATCACAACTAGTAACGATATTTGTGGAATTTTGATTTACTTTTCTATAGCAAAGTTAATCTTAGGATTTTAGTTTTTAAATAATTTTTTAGATAAAATTTATTCAGAAATTATTGGAAAAATAGTTTTTCTAACTTCTTCTCGGGTATAATCACATTCGTTTGGAATTGTAATATATCTATCGATTTTAATAGCTTTTTCAAATTCCATTCTTTTAGTTTCTATTCCTTCAGTGTTGATAAAGTATATGGTTTTTGGGTAACCATTTGGAATATTTTTGAATTTTTTCCAAGTTTCATAAATTGTAGAAATATAGGTTAATGGCAAAAAAGTAGTGTCAGATTTATCAACAATATAATGTGTTGTAACAATTTTTTTTCTTTTTTGATACTTCAAGCTTTTGTTAGACTTTATTGCATAATGAAAATAAGATATATCATTTATGACCGTGTCTTTAAAATTTATAAAATCATATTCTTCCCTTTTGTCTTTAAATGGATTAGCAGCTTTAAATACTTCTTTACATGTAGTTGTTATTGTTTCTACATTATTAAAATCTGGCTTTTTCATCATCCCATAAAAACCAACTCCATTTTCATCACCAAAATGTAAAGTATAAGACAGCGAATCTACATAATCAAGTGCATACAATCGATAATTATTAGTTTTTGAATTTGCTAAAAAAATAGAATTATAATTTTTATCTTTTATCTTATCATTTTCTTTTACAATAAAAGTATAGTCAAAACAATATTTTTTTTGACTATGAAGTTGGCTGAAAATAAATATGAATAAAATTGCTCTTTTCATGACAATAAAGTCGAATAACTATATTTTAAAAGAAGATGTGTTTTAGTTTTTTTCCTTTCTCTCCAATTCCGCTTGAAACTCTTCCATTACTGGTTTCATTGTGCTTTCTGGAATATCGGCAATTCTAATATACATTAATCCATCGATGGCATTGTTAAATAATGGATCGACGTTAAACGCGACAAGTCTTGCATTTTGTTTGATATATTTTTTAATCAAAACAGGCAAACGCAAACTTCCAGGTTCTAATTCGTCAATGATTTTATCAAATTTATTCAAATCGGCTTCGGCTTCATCAAAAATAAAATCTTTATCAGCATCTTTTAATTTTACTTTAAATTCCTTTTTTGGATGAACATATTGCGCAATATATGGATCGTAATAATTAGATTTCATAAACTCAATCATCAACGATTTAGAAAAATCGGTAAATTGATTACTAATACTTACGCCACCAAGTAAAAATTTATGCTCAGGATAACGTAAAGTGGTATGAATAATTCCTCGCCAAAGTAAGAACAATGGCATCGGTTTTTGCTGGTATTCTTTAATGATAAACGCTCTACCCATTTCTATAGAATTTTGCATCATTTCGTGCAATTCACTTTCAAATCGGAATAAATCATTTAGGTAAAAACCTTCCATTCCATATTTTGGAAAAATCTCCGAACCCAATCCCATTCTATATGCACCAGCTATTTGCTTAGTTTCGTCATCCCACAAAAACATGTGGTAATAATAATTGTCATATTTGTCTAAATCAATAGACTCGTTTGTTCCTTCGCCAACTTCTCTAAAAGTGATTTCTCTTAAACGACCAATTTCATGAAGTATATTTGGAATTACATCTGCCTTAGTGAAAAATACTTCATAGTTTTTACTTTGTAATAATCTACAATCGGTATCACGTAATTTTGCAACTTCTTCAACCATCTTATCTTGATTGGCTGGTGTTACAATTTTCTTCGGACTTTTTGGGATTTTTAAATTTGGAACCGTCAACAATTTACTTTCTTCGTTAAAAGAATTGGCTAACATATAAGTTTTCTTTCTTAAAAATTCTGAATACTCTTCGATGGTTTTATGCTCGTTTTGTTCGGCAACAGAAATTGGTTTTCCAACACGAACTTTAATCACGCGGTCTTTTTGGGTTAATAGTTCAGAAGGTAATTTGGCAGTTCGTAATGTGTCGCCAATTTTAGAAAGTAAGTAAAATAATCTGCTGTTTTTTGCATGAAAATAAATTGGAACAACAGGAACTTGTGATTTTCTAATGACTTTTATTGCACCTTCTTCCCAAGCTTTATCAACTACCAATTTTCCGTCTTTGTAAGTAGAAACTTCTCCTGCAGGAAACATTCCTAGTGGTTTTCCATCACTTAAATGACGAAGTGTTTCCTTGATTCCAATCACACTCGATTTAGCATCTTTATGATTCTCAAAAGGATTAACCGGCATAATATAAGGTTTCATCGGCTCAATGCGATGAAGAAGAAAATTGGCAATAATTTTAAAATTGGGTTCTCTTTCGAGCATTAATTTTAATAACAAAATCCCATCTATTCCACCTAATGGATGATTGGAAATTGTGATGTAAGCTCCATCTTTTGGTAAACGCTTCAAATCTTCTTCAGGAATCTCAAATTTAATTTGAAATTCATCTAAAATAGCATTTAAAAACTCTAATTCACTCAGGTGTTTGTTCCTATCGTAGATTTTGTTTAGCGTAGAAATTTTAAGCACTTTCATAAGTAGCCAACCAGAAAAAGTTCCGAAAACTCCGTATTTTTCAGCGTTTATTGCTTTTGCAACTTCTTTAGCAGTAACTAAACCCATGTATTGTTTTATTGATTTGAGCGAAAAACAAAGATACTAATTCTTATTAAATAGCATCAGTAAATTATTAGAATTACATTTTAATTTTATGGTGATAAGTTTGTTGAAAAAGTTACTATCTCTTGGCAATGTATTTGGTTATTTTTAGGGAAATTTGATGCCATGAAGATAATTTCTTATAACGTTAACGGAATTCGAGCCGCAATTACCAAAGGTTTTCTCGATTGGTTGCAACAAGCCAATCCAGATGTGATTTGTTTACAGGAAATAAAAGCAATGGAAGACCAAATTCCTGTGATGGAAATCCAATTGGCTGGTTATCCGTATCAATACTATTTTTCAGCACAGAAAAAAGGATATAGTGGTGTGGCAATTTTGTCAAAAATTGAACCAAAAAATATTGTTTTTGGAACCGGAATTGAACATATGGATTTCGAAGGAAGAAATCTTAGAGTAGATTTTGATGATGTTTCGGTGATGAGTTTGTACTTGCCATCGGGAACTAATATTGATAGATTAGACCACAAATTCAAATACATGGATGATTTTCAAAATTATATAGATAATTTAAAGAAAGAAATTCCAAACCTAGTTATCTGTGGTGATTACAATATTTGTCATGAAGCCATTGATATTCATGATCCTATTAGAAATAAAACGGTTTCAGGATTTTTACCCGAAGAAAGAGCTTGGCTTGACAAATTCATGAAAAGTGGCTTTATTGATACGTTTCGATTTTTCAACAAAGAACCTCATAATTACAGTTGGTGGAGTTATAGAGCAAACGCACGAGAAAACAATAAAGGTTGGCGAATTGACTATTGTTTAGCAACAGAAAACATGAAAGACCGAATAAAAAGAGCTGTCATTTTGCCCGAAGCGAAACATTCTGACCATTGTCCGGTTTTGGTTGAAATAGATTAAAAACCCCAAATTAATAATTATAAAAACAAAAAAATGATTAAAAAAATTGTCTTGATGACATTCGTGTTATTATCGATGTCGTCGTGTGTTTCAAAAAAAATCTACAATGATTTAGAAAACAAATACACCGATTTAAAGAAAGAAAATCACAATTTATCCGATGAAAACGAAGAGTTGAAGAAACTAAAAAGTCAACTTGAAGTGAGTAATGACTCTTTAAAATCAGAGTTAGCAAAATTAAAATCGGAACGCGATAAATTGCAAACCGATTGTATTGCAACTGCAAATAATCTAAAAACGTTACAATCTTCCTACGATGCACTTGAAAAAAACAGCAACGATGCATTAGAGACTAACATGAACAAAAATCGTGAACTATTGGCGCAACTTGATGCCAAAGAAAAAGCATTGGCAGCTGAACAAAATCGTTTAAACAAATTGAAAAACGAACTCGAGTCAAACACCAAACGATTAAACGAACTCGAAAGCATGATTGCAGCAAAAGATGCAGCGATGAAAAAATTAAAAGATACTTTATCAAAAGCATTAAACGCCTTTGAAGGCAAAGGTTTAACTGTTGAACAAAAAAATGGAAAAGTCTATGTTTCTATGGAAAATAAACTGCTATTCCAAACCGGAAGTTGGGCTGTTGGTTCTGAAGGTAGAAAAGCGGTTGTTGAAGTTGGAAAAGTTTTAGCCCAAAATCCCGACATTACGGTTTTAATTGAAGGTCATACAGATAATGATAAAATTTTAGGAAATATCGGTGGCGGAATTGAAAGCAACTGGGATTTATCAACTAAACGTGCTACTGCAATTGTGAACATTTTAGCTGAAAACAACGGAATAAAAAAATCAAATTTAACGGCTGCAGGTCGTGGCGAGTTTGCACCACTATTGAGTAATGACACCAATGAAGGAAAAGCAAAAAACAGAAGAATTGAAATTATTTTAACACCAAAATTAGACGAAATTTCTAAAATGTTGAATGAGTTTTAATTAAATACTATTCCAAAACAAAAAAGGTTTTAAGTTTTCTTAGAACCTTTTTTTTGTTGTGAAATTTTCCAAAAAATGTGTTAATCACAAAAATAAAAAGCGTTTAATCATTTACTTTTGCACTTTCAAAATCTACTCCATTTAAAATGAACTACACCACTTTACCTCATTCTGATTTAAAAGTTAGTAAAATATGTCTCGGCACGATGACCTTTGGAAATCAAAACACCGAAGTTGAAGCACACAATCAATTGGATTATTCTGTGGAAAGAGGAATTAACTTTCTAGACACTGCCGAAATGTATCCAATTGGTGGAAATGCACAAATTTTTGGAAGTACGGAACGTTTTATCGGAAGTTGGATTAACAAAATTGGAGCTTCTCAAAGAGAAAAATTGGTCATTGCAACAAAAATCGCTGGACCAAATCGCGGTATGGAATACATTAGAAAACCGCTTGATTTTTCTAAAAAAAGCATCACCGAAGCGGTTGAGTTAAGTTTAAAAAACCTGCAAACGGATTATATTGATTTGTATCAAATGCATTGGCCAGAACGAGTGATGAATATGTTTGGTCAACGTGGTGTTTCAAAAATTGATACTAATTGGCAAGAAAACTTTTTTGAAGTGCTAACCATTTTTGACGGTTTAATCAAAGAAGGAAAGATAAAACACATTGGCGTTTCTAATGAAAATCCGTATGGTGTAATGAAATTTATCAACGAAAGTGAGAAACACAATTTGCCAAGAATTGTTTCTATTCAAAATCCCTATTCGCTTTTAAACCGATTATTTGAAGTTGGTTTATCTGAAATTTGTATGCGCGAAAATGTTGGATTGCTTGCCTATTCACCATTGGCATTCAGCTTTTTAACAGGAAAACATTTGAATGGAATTCAACCCAATTCAAGATTAGGATTATTTCCTAATTTCACTCGATATACTAATGAAAATTGTTTTAAAGCAACGCAATTCTATCAAAAACTAGCTGAAGATAATGGATTAACGTTAACACAAATGGCTTTGGCATTCGTTAATCAGCAAGATTTTGTGGCTTCAACCATTATTGGAGCAACCAATCTGGAACAACTAAAAGAAAACATTGATGCATTTGAAATAACCTTATCTTCCGATATAGTATCGCAAATCAATGCCATTCAAGAAATTGTTCCAAATCCTGCGCCATAGTTTATTGTTTGATAATTTTTGAGGTAACGGTGTTTCCAATTTTAGTTTCAACTGTTACAAAATACATTCCTTTTGATAAATTTGAAATAGTTATTGAACTCAATTGTGAGCTTTGATTTAAAACTGTTTTTCCAGTTAAATCAGTGATTTTTACAGAGGATAACTCAATATTGTTTTCATTTTTAATAAATAATTCATCCGAAGCTGGATTTGGATAAACAGAAATACTAGTTTTATCAAATGAAGAAGTATTCAAAGAACTATCGATTATTTTATAAATATTTCCATTTTGAATATTCGCTATATATAATTCTCCATTGATGTCTTCGCCAAATGTTGTAATATAATTGTATGGCAATAATTCTGACCAAGTAATAGTTCCAGAAACATCAACCATTCCAATTTTGGCACTGCAAAAATCTGCAAAAAAGTATTTGTTTTGAAAATTTGGATAAAGACTTCCTGTATAAAAATAACCGCCAGTAACAGAGCATCTATATTCTTCAGAGTGATCATATTGGGTAAAGGGTAATTGAGTATCAGCTATTGAAGGACAATCTACTTCATCATTATATATAGTGTTTCCCTCAAAACATCTCCAACCAAAATTGGTTAAACTGTTAGAAAACGGAAAAACAATCTTATTAATTTCTTCTATATTTCCTTGTCCAACATCGGCAAGCCACATATCTCCGTTAAGTCTATTAAATGAAAATTTCCACGGATTTCTTAATCCTAAAGCCCAAATCTCTTCCTTTCCTGTTTGACCAATTAATGGATTAGTTGATGGAATACCATAAGGAGTTGCGGAATCTACATCAATACGTAGAATTTTACCTAGATAGACTCTTGAAGGATTTGTAGAATCTATTGTTAAATTTTGAGCAGAACCAAATGGATCGCCACCGCCACCGCCATCACCTAAACTAATATAAAGGTAACCATCATTAGCAAATTTTAAAGTTCCTCCTTTATGCTCTGCAAATGGTTGATTGATAGTCATCATTATCATTACTGATGTACTATCAGCAAGATTTGGATTACTGGAAACAGAATATCTCGCAATTACAGTATTTCCGTCCAGATTTATATAATTTATGTAGAAAAAACCATTAGTGTTATAATTTGGATGAAAAGCTAATCCAAGTAAACCTCTTTCTCCATCATCTAAAACTAATGATGTAATATCTAAAAATGGAGTTTCACTTACACTACCATCAGAATTTACTATTTTGATATATCCGCCTTTTTCCAAAACAAAAAAGCGATTATCATTGTTTGGATGAGTAATTTCTACTGGAGATGAAAAAGGTCCTGCAAAAAACTCTAATTCAATTGTTTGTGAGAAAAATGTAGTGTGAAAAAATAGTAGTGCTAATAAAGTAATTTTTTTCATGTGGGAATATTTAAATAATCACAAACATAACCACATTGACTTACAAATGCAAAAAAGCAACCAAAATTGATTGCTTGAATGTGAATTGAAATTAATTTACTCCTTAATAAATTTAGTTTTAACCACATTACCCAGGTTATCTTCAGCAGAAATAATATAAATTCCTGCCGCAATTTCACTAACTTCAATTGAACTTATTTGACTATTGTTTATATCTCGTTTAATGATCGTTTTTCCTGTGAAATCATGAATTCTAATTTTATTTAAAAAAGAATTCGAATTATTTTTTATATTCAAGATTGATTTTACTGGATTTGGATAAACAGAAATACTAGTTTTATCAAATGAAGAAGTATTCAAAGAAGTATCAATAACTCTGAATAATGAATTCCCATTAAAAACATAAAGTTCCCCATCTAAACCTTCCCCAAAAGTTGAAATTGTACTTGATGCATTAAAAGACCAAACTACTTCGTTCGAATCGTTTATATAACCAATTTCACCCGTGCAATAATCAGCAAAAACATATTTGTTTTGTAAATCAGGATAAGTAGTTCCTGTATAGAAAAAACCTCCAGTTATTGAACATCTACCCGATTCATGAATGTATTCTGATATTGGAAAAGTCATAGTATTCATTGGTTCACAACCCGAAGTTAAATAGGGTGCATTTCCTTCATAACATCTCCAACCAAAATTTAATCCCGTATTTGGTAATGGACTTGCTATTTTATTAATTTCTTCAACTTCATTCTGACCAACATCAGCAATCCATAAATCACCGTTTAATTTATTGAATGAAAATTTCCATGGGTTACGTAATCCTTTTGCCCAAATTTCTTCTTTTCCAGCTTGACCAATATAGGGATTTGTTGAAGGAATTCCATAAAGTGTTCCTGAATCGACATCTATTCTAAGCATTTTTCCAAGAAAAATTCTAGTAGGAAATGATGCATCGATTGTCATATTTTGAGCAAAACCTTGCGGATCATCTCCAGAACCACCATCGCCCATTCCTATATATAAATAACCGTCAGGACCAAAACGCAATGTTCCACCATTATGATTAGCATAAGGTTGGTCAATAGTCATTAAGATAGTTCCAGTCGTATTAGCCACATCTGGATTTGTTGAAACACTATATCTAGCAATAACTGTATCACCAGCAGTATTGGTGTAGTTTATAAAAAACAATCCATTAGTTGCATAATTGGGGTGAAATGCCAATCCAAGTAAACCTTGTTCGCTACTGTTGCTTAATCCTGTTACAGTTAAAAAAGGTGTTGCATTTATAGTTCCGTTTGGATTAACAATTCGGATTAAACCACCTTTTTGAACAATAAATAATCTAGCATCGTTAGGTGGATGAATGATTTCTACTGGTGATGAAAATCCAGAAGCAAAACTTTGCAAACCAATAGTTTGAGCAAAAGATTTAGAGAAGAGAAAACAAGTAAATAAAAGTATAAATTTTTTCATAGTAGGTTGATTTTTGGTAAAGTTAAAAATAAAAACTTTATAATCAAATGGTTGTAAATTAAAAACGCAATCGGTTAGGATTGCGTTTTGTGTTTAAAGATTGTCAATGACTTTGTCTTTTGGATATTTGACTTTATAGCTTATCCTGATTTTTTTCGTCTCGTTTGGATTGAGTTTTAAATCCCAAGTTAGAATTCCAGTTTCTTTATTTTCTTTGGCATTATTGCTTTCGAGTAATTCAACTTCAATTTCTTTATCGGTGCTTAATGGATATTGATCTTTCAACAACATATTGACCGTTTCTTTTTTGTTGTTTCTAACCGTAATATCAAAGGTAAAAGTTTGTTCTTTTTTGGACGATAAAAATTTAGTTCCCGATTTATCGACTACTTTTTCACGCTTGATAGAAACTTTTTTGTCTCTTCCCATGCTTAAATTCAGCGTATCCGAAGTTTGATTTGGATTGATATGGGTTTTTCCAACATACATTCCTTCAAAAATAATATTGGCTTCGCCTGGCAACAAATTATATTTAGAATAATCATTGATTTCAGCCAATAAAAATGCTTCTTTTTCAACCCTTGGTGCAGCATAATATTTATACGTAGCTGGAAGTTTTATATCTTTTAACGCAACACTATGTGGTTTGTTATTCGATAAAATATCATACGGTATGTCGATGTCGAAAGAAACGTTGAGTTGGTTTTCTTTAATATCAGCTTCGATTGCTCTTCCAAAATAACTTTTGTTTTTATCTTTTTTAGCGGTTCCATATCCTACGACTACAACTTCTTGAAGAGTATTAGATTTTGATTCGTAATCATCATAATAAACTTCAGGATTTCCATACCTCAAAAACCACGAACTTAAAATTGGTGCTTGATTATTCTGATTAGGATTTCCCGATGATAACGTTAAGTTGACTTTTTTCCAATCAATTCCTGTCCATTGGGTTACTTGCGCTTTATACATCATGTTGATTGGCGAATTTACATTGTCCGCACGCAAATCATAAAACGGTGACCAACTTGCATTATTAGTAATATAATTAATGTCTAAATTCACTAATCCAGCAATTTCATTCATTACTTGGATAATCAATTTCCCTTTGGAGTTTTTCTCTTCTTTTTGCGTATTGATTTCCAGTTTGGACTTTAACGCACTTAATTTTTGACCAAGTTTTGTTTCTTTTTCTTTTAAAGTTACGATGTTGTTGTCCAATTCGGTTCTTTTGGCTTTGTAGTAATTAACGAGTTTCATCAATTCGGCTACATTCAATCCCGAATTTGCTCCAGCTACATTTTGATTTCCATCCAATAACGCAATGGTTTGTTGGTGCGAATAAGCATCAATTTGAGTTTTCTTGATTTCTTTTTCAGTCCAAGTAATGCTGTCGCGCACTTTTTTAATCACCGGATTGGTTTCGTCAATTTCATATTCCGAAATATAATTTTGAGTAAACTGAACAGACAAAACGGTTACCGAATTCGGCGCACCAATTTGAACTGTACTTTCATTCAAATAATCGGCTACATTTTTAATTACAATTTCGCTCGTTCCAGCAGGAAGATTGACTGATGTAGTTTGTGATAATTCGGCAGCATTAAAATAAACCGTTGCCGATTTAACTTTTGCCGTAGTAAAAATTGGTTTTTGAGCAAAAGAAATTGCTGAAAACAAAAGCGTAATCCAAATTAAATTTTTCATAATGTCGAAGATTTATATTCGTATAGAGTAGTAAAAACGAAAAAAGGTTGGAAATAGTATAATTATATTTTTACTTTCAAATATAAATAAATAAAACCTCCAAGTTTCCTTGAAGGTTTTGTACCCAGAGTGGGAATCGAACCCACACACTTTCGTACACGAGTTTGAGTCGTGCGCGTCTACCAATTCCGCCATCCGGGCAAAGGATTGAATGGTTTTAAAAATATTAATTTTAGAAAAAACTAATTACAATCAAACCATCTAGACATTGATAATTATCAATTTGTGGGTGCAAATGTAAATAATTTTTCTTCACTGATTCAAAAAAATAGTTAAAAATATACTTTCACAGTCGGATTTTATTCCTAAATTTGCACCTCGTTAATACGAAACACAACTAACTAACTACACCCGAGGCAATTATATAGTAGAAGCTGATGACAGATGTCCAAGCCGAATTGTATGTAGCGCAGCGGAATAAAAACAACAAATTAAAATGTCACATCAAGAACCAGAAGCAAAAATATTTGCTTGTTCCCAAAGTGTCCATTTAGCTGAACAAATAGCCAAAAACTATGGAGTTTCGCTAGGTAAAGTTACGTTCTCAAGATTTAGTGATGGTGAATTCCAACCTTCGTTTGAAGAATCGATACGAGGATTACGCGTTTTTATTGTTTGTTCCACTTTTCCAAGTGCAGACAATTTAATGGAATTATTGTTGATGATTGATGCCGCAAAAAGAGCATCAGCCAGACACGTAACTCCTGTAATTCCTTATTTTGGATATGCAAGACAAGACAGAAAAGACAAACCAAGAGTTCCGATTGGAGCAAAACTAGTAGCAAAATTATTAGAAACTGCTGGTGCAACTCGAATTATGACGATGGATTTGCATGCGGATCAAATTCAAGGTTTTTTTGAAAAACCAGTTGATCATTTGTTTGCCTCAACAATCTTTTTACCTTACGTTAAAGGATTGCAATTAGATAATTTGACAATTGCTTCTCCTGATATGGGTGGATCGAAAAGAGCTTATGCTT
>Ga0209063_1000871_pt1 | contig 17219 bp, 12 predicted proteins | sample KloWWTmeKNB19Kit_FD_187177 | JGI IMG/M metagenome (GOLD analysis project Ga0209063, IMG submission 187177) | Active sludge microbial communities from Klosterneuburg, Austria, studying microevolution and ecology of nitrifiers - Klosterneuburg... | ecosystem: Engineered > WWTP > Aerobic digester >... | reverse complement strand
CTTACTTTCGCGGTCCATGGCCGCCCTCAAGATCGATGTCAAGAACCGCCGCGCGGGGTTTGAGTACCATTTGCTCGACTCGTATACCTGTGGCATGGTCTTGATGGGCAGTGAGATCAAAAGCATTCGAGCCGGTGGTGCTGGCATCAACGAAGCCTTCTGCGCATTTCTGGGCAATGACCTGATCGTCCGCAACATGCAGATCAATCCGTATGGGACCAATATCCATTTCGTACACGAACCCAAACGTGATCGCAAGCTTCTGCTGAACCAACGGGAACTCGATAAGCTGCGCAAGAAATTGAAGGATGCGGGTATGACCATTGTCCCTACCCGGATGTACATCGCGGCCAACGGTTTTGCCAAACTGGAGATCGCACTGGCCAAAGGGAAGAAGCTGTTCGACAAACGCGAAAGTCTCAAGGCAAAGGACGTGCAGCGCGACATGGACCGGGACGGATAATGATGTGCACGAAGTGGACCCAGCGAACAGCGAAGAACACCGTCCGGGATCGGGATGCGACGCACGTGACATTACAAAGCTCATTCGTCCAACCTTTGCGGTTCGATCACCGTTGAAGGCATCTTCCAAAGACCGCACAACAACCAATAGATACCATGTCCAAAGAACCTTACTTGAAGTGGCTACACGAAGTTGAATTGAGCGATATCGAAACCGTGGGTGGCAAGAATGCCAGCCTAGGTGAGATGATCCAGAACCTCGGTAAGCTGGGCGTTGAAGTGCCCGGTGGTTACGTGGTTACCGTGGCCGCCTACAAAGCGTTCATTGAACATAACGTGTTGGACCAAAAGATCCGGGATATCGTTGCCGGGCTTGATGTGGACGATATCGAGAACATCCGTCGTACTGGTCTAGCGGTACGCACTTTGGTGAAGAACGGCAAGTTCCCCGAGGAGGTGTGGAAAGGGATCATGCAGCGCTACGATGAAATGTCCCAGAAATATGGACAAGAAGCCACCGACGTGGCCGTACGTTCCAGCGCCACCGCGGAAGACCTGCCAGATGCCTCCTTCGCTGGGCAACAGGAGACCTTCTTGAACATCCGTGGGCACCAGGACCTTATCAGTGCCGTTCGGAATTGCTTCGCTTCGTTGTTCACCGATCGCGCCATCGTGTACCGCGAGAGCTTGGGCTACGATCACTTCCAAGTGGGACTTTCAGTGGGTATCCAGAAAATGGTACGCTCGGACGTGGGCGCCAGCGGTGTTGCGTTCAGCCTCGATACTGAAAGTGGTTTCAAGGACGTGGTTTTGATAAACGGCAGTTACGGTCTGGGTGAAATGGTGGTGCAAGGTGCCGTGAGCCCGGATGAATGGTTGGTCTTCAAACCCACGTTGGCAGAGGGCTATACCAGCATCATCGAAAAGAAATTGGGGTCCAAGGACCGCAAGATGGTCTACGGTGTGGAACCCGGTAAGCCGACGTTGACCATCCCGATCGAACGTGCGCAACGCAACCGTTTCTGTGTGACCGACGATCAAGCATTGGAGATCGCGCGCAGTGTGGCGGCAATTGAGAAATACTACAGTGATAAGAAAGGCCATTGGTGCCCGATGGACGTGGAATGGGCCATCGACGGCCTGACCGGACATCTCTTCATTGTTCAAGCCCGCCCTGAAACGATCCACAGCCGCAAGGCCACGGACCGCGTGGTGGAATACAAATTGATCAATCCGGACGAGGCCACACCGGACCAACCCAAAAAGCATCCGGTGATCACTACCGGTATTGCCATCGGTGATCGTGCCGGAGCAGGTAAAGTGCGCATCCTCTTCAGCCTTGATGGTCGCGGCGGTGGCGGCGATGGAAAGGATTTCCAACAAGGGGACGTGCTTGTGACGGACATGACCGATCCGGATTGGGAGCCGATCATGAAGAAGGCCAGTGCCATCATCACCAACAAAGGTGGTCGTACCTGCCACGCGGCCATTGTAGCCCGTGAAATGGGTGTACCTGCGATCGTTGGCTGCGGTAACGTGACCGATCTGCTGGATACAGGCATGGAAGTGACCGCCAGTTGCTGCGAAGGCGACACCGGCATCATCTACCGCGGGATCATCCCCTTCCACAAGGAAGAGACGATGCTCGCCGATATGCCCGAGACCAAGACCCCGATCATGCTCAATGTAGCAAGCCCGGACCTGGCCTTCAAATTCAGCAGCTTGCCGAATGCGGGCGTGGGTTTGGCACGTGAAGAGTTCATCATCAACAATTACATCCAAGCGCATCCATTGGCGCTCTTGCAACACAAGGAACTCGGCGATGTGGCACTCAGCGGAAAGATCAGCTACCTCATCCACGGCTACGAGGATGAAGAGACCTTCTTCGTGAAAAAGTTGAGCTATGGGATTGCCAAGATCGCCGCGGCCTTCTACCCCAACAAGGTGATCGTGCGGTTTTCCGATTTCAAGAGCAACGAATACAAGAACCTCTTGGGCGGCGAGCATTTCGAGCCGGACGAGGAGAATCCGATGATCGGCTGGCGAGGTGCAAGCCGCTACTACAGCGAAGTGTACAAGGAAGCCTTCGGACTTGAGTGCAAGGCCATTCGCCGTGTACGCGAGAAAATGGGCCTGAAGAACGTGGTCGTCATGGTGCCCTTCTGCCGCACAGTGGAAGAGCTGAAGCAGGTGAAAGGCGTGATGGAGGAATACGGACTCCAACGCGGCAAGGAAGGTCTCGAACTCTACCTCATGGCCGAGATCCCTAGCAACATCATCATGGCCGAGGAGTTCAGCGAATACATCGACGGCTTCTCCATTGGCAGCAACGATCTTACACAGCTAACACTCGGTCTAGATCGTGACAGCGCATTGGTCTCCCACCTCTACGACGAGCGCAACCCGGCCGTAAAGCGCATGTTGCAAATGCTGATCGAGACAGCCAAACGCACCGGCACCAAGGTGGGCATCTGCGGCCAGGGCCCCTCCGACTTCCCGGACTTCGCACAGTTCTTGGTTGAACTGGGGATCGATTCGATCAGCGTTACACCCGACTCGTTGCTGAAGACGAAGCGGGCTATTGCGGAGGTGGAGAAGAGTATCGAAGCGAAGAAGGAGAAGGCGGCGGTGTAGGCTCCAATTCAACCCGCTCATAGATGACCGGTTGGCCCGCAATCACGCGGTGCGGGCCACTCGGACATCTCCTCCAAGGCCCTTCCCTACAAACCTTGCACGTCCAACATGAACTGGGCTTCTGTGGTCGGTTGGAAGGTGATCGACCCGGTATGGTCGGGCATCAAGGCCGTATTGGTGAACGAGGAGTAAAAGACACCATCGACCTCAGAAAACGCAACGATCACCACATCCATTCCGACTGGTGCCGCATAGGAAGCGGAGGTCAGGAATACGCCGTTCGTTCCGCTTGCTCCTACGTTCGTTATTGAATTGATACTCGAGAACACGACCCAAACCAGCGTGTTCGATCCATCGTGTGGGCTCGGCACTTCCACCCTTACCGAGGTAAGAGGGCCACCCCAGTTGGCGAAATAATCGCAGTTTATCCAGCCCAGGGAGTCATTCGGAAAATTATAGGAAAGGCTGTCCGTGTTCAGGCCAGTTCCGTTCTGACCGAACGGGTCCCAGAAGATCACACCACCCTCATCGACCGTGCCGCTGAACAGTTGCATTTCTGGATCAGGGTTCGCTGCAGGAATGGAGACATTTGTTCGGCCAGGGACCAATGCCAATTGCTGCCCCGCTTGCGTGGCATTCAAGTAGATCTGTCCACCACTGACCAACTGCCGCGGCGTTCCATTATCCATGCCTACCGTCTGCTTGTTCAGCCACAACATATCGGACACATCCAATGCCTCGATCAGCTCTACGTTCACCACACCAGTCACCACTTGGCCATTCTGATCTGCGAACGCGTTGGAGCTTATGAGTACTTGCGTGCCTTTCGAACCCTGTATGGTTGCACCCGTGGCAGCTTGCAGGGTAAAGGACTGAGTGGCATCCGTAACGTGGCTTTGAAATAGCGCCACCAACGGGTTGCTCGCCGAAGGCACATGTGGGCCAACTGCAACATGGTGTTCGTCCTTCTTGCACGCAGTGATCAACAAGGAGAACGAAATGATCGCGAGAAAAGATCCAGTTGTCTGTTTCATTATGACTGTTGGGTTTGGTTCTCCGGCGGAACAACCGACGGTCATTCACATACACGTAGGATCCCTTGCGCAGGTTGGGTGCCGAGCAAAATTCCCTTGGTGGATCGAGAAGTGCAACCGACCAATTTGCGTTCAACTGCGATCCATCCAATGACCGCAACGGGGGTTGCTCCGGCCAAGACACCATGAAGACCGTCCCGGCACAGCACGTATTGGAAGGGATCTCAACCAGTGCATCGAACACCAGAAAACTTCCCTCACCCCACCAACTCCGCAAACAACCTTTCCGCAGTCCCCTCCAGATCATCGCAATAGCCGGGATGCGGACGCGAGGTCTGGATGGATGAACTGCGCACTGCGGTGAGCCACCGGAAACGCGATGGCGCATCGAGGCGTGCGATGGGGCCACCATCTGCCGTGCCCAATGCGATGCGTTCAAAGGAGCGCAGGTTCAAGCGCACTTGCTCGGGGTCCGCGTCGCCAGCTAGGCTGCGGAGCTTCGCTTCGTTCAACGCGATGCGCACTTTGATGAGGTTCGCGCTTTTGCAGAAGAGCAGGATGCCCGCGTTGAGGAACTCCTCGCGGTGCACGGCCGGTACCACCCGGATCACGGCGTACTCATACAAGTGCTTGCCGTGCATGCTGCGTTTCGGTGATGAATACGGTGGAATGCGCCAGCCGCGTGAGCAGGAAGCGCAGGTAGATGGCACGGATGGCCTCGGGGCTTTCGTCGGTATCGTCCCACTGCAACCAGGCATCGGGGATCAGCTCTACGATGTTGGCCAGCAGTTCTTCGCTCAACAGTTCACGACAGTGCGCATCGGCCTCTTCCATGCGCGTGGCTTGTGGCAACAACACATGGTCCTTGATCAATTCGAACGGGCCTTTGGCGTGCTTCTCCCAATTGGTCCAACTATGGTGGAAGTAGAGGCAAGATCCGTGGTCGATGAGCCACAGCTCCTTGTGCCACATCAGCATATTGGTGTTGCGCGCCGTGCGGTCGATGTTCGTCAAGAAGGCATCCAGCCAAACAATGCGTGAGGCGAGGTCGGCGTCCACGGTGGTGACCACCGGATCGAAGGTGATGGCGCCGCTGAGGTAATGCAGCCCAAGGTTCAGGCCTTTGCTCTTCTGCAGCAGTTCCTGGATCTCCTCGTCCCCTTCGGTGCGTCCGAAACCCTCATCCAATTCGGCGAAGACCAGCTCCGGCATTCGCAGGCCCAAGGCACGCGCCACTTCCCCACCGATCAATTCGGCGATCAACGCCTTCGGCCCGTGGCCGTTGCCGATGAACTTCAGCACGTACTTGATGCCATCGTCCGCCTCGGCCAATGCCGGCAACGAGCCGCCCTCACGCAAGGGCGTGATGTAGCGGGTTACATTGACGGTGCGTAGTTCGGGGGACATTGGGGTGATGCAGTTCTGGCGTTTGGTTGGGTGGGCAAGTTAGGGTGGCGAACGGGTGGCCGCGATGCTTAGCTATATTCATTAGCACCATGGCAGAGCGCCCTCCGAACAGCAAGGTCTTACCAATAGCGGTGGTTCCAAAACACTAAAGGGTACCTCGAATTACCTCACTCCGGCGGCATCGGCCCACGGGCCGACCCTTCGGGCAGGCACTTCTCATTCGGTCATCCGGCGTTGCTTCTTAGTCAGTTACCTCTGGGTAACTTCCTGTCGTCGCGCCTTGTCTGCCCAGAACGATAAGCGCTTGTGCCTCCCGCAGTTCAGCGGGACGTTCGAGGTAATTCGAAGTACCCTAAAGAGCTACGATGTTGGCAATGAGCCAAGCCAATGCCGCCACGGCAAGCTATTCCGAATGGAAGCAGGACCGTGGAGCATTCCTTCGCTAGAATCGGTTCAAGTAATGGGACTGTAACTCACCCTTCCGTCGCGAACTGGTAGAAAGGCCTTCTTCCCCTCACTCCTTCACCACCCGTTGCACCACACTCTGCCCAATAGCATCTGTGGCCCGCACGATGTACAACCCATTCTCGTTACCGCTCAGATCCACCTGCACGCGACCGGTACCGGGGGTGACCTGTACGCGCAGCTCCCGCCCGGTGGCATCGAACACGGCGACACGACGCGGTGCTTTATCAGGAAAGGTGATGGTACACCGGCCCGTCGTGGGGTTGGGATAGATGCCCATTGTGGCGGGTTGCTCTTCGGCGATGCCGATGGTGGTGCAGGCCGTGAACACATCCACCTCTGCGGTCGCAATCGTCAAGGTATGTGTGCTTGGGCTGTTGAAAGGGATCACCTCCGGCGTTGGGGTCGTTATCACGGGCACCTCATCGGTAACGGTGATCACCAGGTCTTGCCGTTCGCAATCGGGAAGGCCATGCCCATCAAGGCCCACGTTCATCACGAACAATTGTTGTGCATCACCGGACATCGGCCTCAATTCGCCCACGGCCCAGAGCGATGGCGAACCCGCTGGTGTAGTGGTGATGCAGAGGTCCAACAGGTCGCCTACGGTTTCGCCGGAGCCGTACCTGCGCGCCCAGTTCACAGTGCCGGCGGTGGTGCATTGGAGCAGTACGGGATCGCTGGATCCAGACCCAAAGCCATAGCTGCCCGCGAGATAGAGCACATCATCGTTCAGCAGGATGCGGGCGAACTGCAGGCTTTGTGGTGGCGGAGCCTGTATGTGTTTGCACCAGAGCGGATCGCCGTTGTCCGCCACGTGGAAAAGTGCGGTCCCGCTGCCGTTTCCGTTGTAGTGTTGCATGAAGTACACGGTGCCGTCGGTGGCCACGCGCATATCAATGCGGGAAGCGAGCATGTTACCGGGCACATCGTAGTTGCGCGTCCATTGCAGCGTACCATTGGCCGTGAACTTCATCAGCGCCAACACACCCTCCACCGGTTGCCCGTCAATATCCGGATCCAAGCAACCGAGCGCATAAATGCTACCATCCGGTGCCAAGGCCGTTGCCATGCCAAGGTGGAGGTCGGTCCCCTGGTTCACGGAGCGGCCCCAAGCCACGTTGAAGGCCGTATCGCACCGGATCAGGAAGAAGGCCGGACGTTGCGTGTCGCGATCATAGTCCGTGGAGCCCAGCAGCAGCAGGTCGGCACCCGCTTGCGCCACAGCCGCAAAAACCTCTGCGGAATCGGGCGTGCCCCATGCTTGGATCTGCCCAGTGGTGCCCGTTGTGCCGGTCTTGATCAGGATCATGTCCCGCTCGTAGGTGCTGCTACTGGACCCCGCGCTGCCCACAAGCAATACGCGGCCCGGCGCAACGGTGATCACGCGCCGCGGGAATTCTCTTACGTCGGTATCCAGCTTGCGCGTAAGCAGTGGATCACCATTCGGCGCCAGGGTCATCAACAATTGGTCCGTTTCCGGCCCCATTGACGCCGTCCCGGTAACATACATCATGCCTTCAGGACCGGGGGAAAGCGAAGTGCCGTAGCTGGCGGATCCGGTAACGTAGCTGCGGAAGAAGTGCGTTTGTGCGGTGGAGCAGTGCGCGGCCATGGCAAGCACAAGCATTAGGACATAGGGTAACGATGATCGCATAGGTTGGTTTTGGGGATACATCGAGATGGGATGGAAATGTGAACGAGCAAACACCATTGGTTGCATCACCAACACAAGAAGCCGCAGCAGCAACCCTAGGCTGGGCCTTTGCAGGAACCGATCGAAGCAGACGCAAGATCACTCCCGGCCTGAAATAGGTAAACAACGGACTCGATGCACAGGGCGCTAGGGTTCCTTCGTTCCACAGGAGACCATATCGTGGTCCAGTGCTTCAAGCGAACTTAGCATGGTGTAGTTCTTTACGCTGGCTTGCTCAGCACGAACTTCCGGAACACGACCTTCTTCAGATCCACACAAAGAAGTTGACCATCCAACACATCGTCGAGGCCCAAAAGGATCTTGAGTACTTCGTTGGCCTGTAGGTTGCCGACCACGCCACAGGTGGTGGGCACGATCCCTGTCTGGGCACAGTTCAAGACCGCATCGGCATAGAAACCGGCGAGGTCGAAGGCTTGGTCCAGTGCGAAGCGTTGGTGGTGATGGAGTATGGTGAGGTACCCTTCCCAACCACCGATGGCAGCGAATACAAGTGGCTTGCTCAGCGAAGCGCACATGCGATCCACAAGCAGGCGACTTTCCAATTGGTCGGTGCAATCGGCCACGACTTCAGCACTTGAGATGAGCTGCTCGGCATTCTCGTCGGTGAGGTGCTCCGCGATCGCCACTACCTCGATCGCGGGGTTCTGAAGTCGCAGTTGCGCTGCCAGCACTTCCGCTTTCGGCTTTCCGATGTCGGCCGGTGTGAACTGGAATTGGCGGTGCAGGTTCGACGGCGCCACACGGTCGCCATCCACAATGATGATGGAGCCCACCCCTACGGCTGCGAGCATGGTGGCCACCGGTGTTCCCAGACCACCAGCGCCGATGATGCACACTTTCGCCGAAGCGAGTTTCAATTGCCCTTCCGCGCCGATCTCGACCACAGCGATCTGCGGCGCATAGCGGTCCATGCTCAGCGCCTGTTGATTTGCGAGGTGATGGTACTGTCGGTGATCTTGTCGTCTTCGGCGAGCAGAAAGGCCTTGGAGATGATCACCGACAAGCCGCTGTCCCCCTCGAACGGCAGGAAGAGGTTCTGCGTGGTGGGCTTGCTGCGGTCCGGCACGATGCACAAGTACTGGTCGTTCGGCTCCATCAGGATGTTCGTGCTTCCAAGGTGGATCTTGTAGGTGCGGATCTTGCCCTTCACCACGAGGAACTTGTCCTGAATGCTGGAGATCTTCGCGATCTTCAAACGAGGCATCAGGGTCGTGAGGATCTCCTTACGCGTCTTGGCCACTTCGCCGAGGTCACCGAACGAGTAGCTCTGCCAGTAATCGCGGTAGCCCGGCAATGCGCCGCCGCCGTCCCGCCATTCCGGATCATTGCCCACGCTGGCCACGCCCACGAAGAGGTCCACGTCGCGCATCACTTCGCTGAAGGCGACCACCGGAACATCCACGAGGTCCATCGGATCCTCGTGACCGATGCGTCCGAAGCGCACTTGGTCGGTGGCCATGTAGGACCAGATACCCGTGTCGTTCGTGGCACCATCCGCATTCACCTCGTTCAACCAGAACTGCGCGCCGATGCCGTGGTCGGGAAGGGAAATGCTTGCCCATGAACCGTCCTGCCCATTGTCGAACGCGCCCTGCAAGGCGTACTTCCAGCCGCGGGCCTTGGCCAGCGAGTTGAACTGGTGCTGCTTGAGCAGATGCGCGGCCATGCGGTTGCTGTACGTGCGTGTGTTCATCTCGGCATCCGTCAGCAGGTACACTTCGCGGTAGGCTTGTTTCAGCGGTTGGCGGATCTCGCGTGCCATCATGAACTCGCGCCATGCGCGCACGTCACCGACACTGGCCGTGGCCGGATGCCAGAGCGAAACGGTCATCGCATCGGCGGGCGTGAAGGCCTCACCGGAAATAGTGGTCCATGTCCCGTCGACCAGGATCGAAGGCGTGATGCGTTCGCCTTCGTGGAAATTCCAGATGATGCGCTTTGCCAAGAAGCCGAGCAGGCCATGCTCTATGAAATGCTCCCGGAAGTACGGCATCGCCATGGTGCGGGTACTACGGAACATCCGGTCGATGCGGTCGCGCTGCGCGGTGGTACCCAGGTCCACCTGCTTCACCGTGTCCTTCAGCTTCTTCAGCTTTGCCGCGTGTCCTTCCTTCACGGCTACGGGCACCGATTTCTGCGGCGTGCCGTCGGGCTTGCGCCATTCCAGTTCGCTATCGCCCGGACCGGTCACGGTGAGCGTGGCGGTGTAGCCGTCGAAGTCCCAGACACGAGAGCCGTCCTTCAGACCGTGATCATCGCAAGCCTGGTCTTCGATCTCGTACACCGTGATGCCCTTGTCCGCCGCCGCTTCCGCGAGGTACTTGTCGATGAGCGCCACCGTGCTGCTCTGCTTGATGCGCAGTTTCAAGCGGCTCAATTGACCGATGCCGTCGAGACCTTTCGAACGGAACAGGGTGAACAGGCATGCGTTGCCCAACCCGGCCGCAGCGGGGCCTTGACCGGGGATCTTGCGGAATGAACGCTCGGCCAAGGCCGCCACGGCAGTGATGGTGCGCGCATCGTGGAAGTGCGAACACATCCACACCAGGCCCTTCAGCAGGTCCATGCTCTGCGTGTGCAGGAACTCCGTGGTGGTATAGGTCTGCTCACGGCCATTGTAGCGGTGAACGTGTTCGGTGGTCTTCTCCTTCAGTTTGATGACGAAGTCGAACCAGGTCATCACCTGTTGCTTGAACGCTTCCACGCCCGGGCCGTCGATCAGGGTGCGGGATGCCGCGAGGTACCTCTCGCTCGGCTTGGATCCGCTCGCTTTCATGGCGTGGCCCAGGATCGGGTACCATTTGTCACGCAAATCCGGCGACATCGCTTGTACCGAACTGTTCACTTCCGGAACGAACGGATCATCGCCTTTGATGAGCACCGGATGCACCTCTCCTTCACCTGCGGGTCCGGCGAGGATGGAGTTGATGCGGTCGATCAACTTCAGCCGTTCCTTCTCGCTCGAATAGTTCGTCGATCCGTTTACCGTGATCCGCGTCGCGATCAGCGTCGCGCGCAGTCCGTCCGAAACGGGCTTCGCCTTGTGCTGGCGTTCGATGTGCCTGAGCAGCATCCCGATCGGCCACGATAGCAGGTTGACGTTTCCCCAGCGGCCATGGGTCGCGAACGTGTCCAACAGGCGCGCGACATCCGAATCGTCCACTACCAGCGACACCCGAAGTACCTGTTGCACCAAGGCGATGCGGAACTCATTCCGCATGTAGTCATCGCTACCGAATGTGATCGAGCGCCTACCGCTTTGCCATTGATGGGTGGCGCGAGCCAAGTAGTCGAGCAGGTCAACGCGCTTCTTGTCCGGCCACGTGGATACTGCTTCCGTCCAGGCCTTCATCGACGCGACCTTCAGACCCGCATAGTTTCCACCGTTGGCCCGATGTTCCGCTTCCAGATCGGCGATCACCCGATCATATTCCGGATGACCGCCCAAGCCGATGGCGCCCTTCAGTTTGTCCAGCAGTCCCATGTTTATCCGCCCACCAACGGTGTCAATTTCACGAAGCTGATGCGCGTAATCTTGCTCAAGCGCACTTCCTCTTCCAGCGTTTCGGCCTGGCGGTCATCCACCAACATGAAGAACGCGTTCCTCTTGAACGCATCGAGGGCGATGTAGACCTGCTTCTCTCCGTCCACCGCGCGCTTGTTCTTCAACTTGAACCCGTTCAGTGTGCGCTCGGCGTCGCTGGGTTCCACCAGACCGTTGAAGAACTCCGGCCGCTTGTCGTTGTAGCGCCGCACTTCTTCCAGCACGCGGGCTTCGATGATGTCCTTTATGGTGACGAGCTCGCTGGCGAATTCCAGTTCGATCTCGCCCAGAATAGTGCCGGCGAACGTTTCATCCTTGATGGCGATGAGCATGCTGTGTTGTTTGGTGCAGGCAAGTTAGCATTGAGGAAGTTGGACTCGATACACCGGGTGCTAAGGTCCCTTCGATCCTCAAGAAACCCTCGCGCGGTTTGTACACCATTTGGGAGGCGGCGTAGGTTGCAAGAACACATCACAGAGCCGAACTCTCCGGGTTCTGAACTGGTCCCTTGAAATCCATGTGGACATCTTATTTCCTTTTGCTACCGTCCATAGGACAGATGGTTAACTTTCCAAACCAAATACCACCACCCATGCGTGTCCGTTCACTCCTTTTAGCGCTCGTGTTCCCGACCATGAGCTTGTTGGCCCAGTCCGTGGGCGTGGATCCGACATTCAACGCGGCGGACCCTGGCTTCAACTATGGAGGAGCCTTCAATAACGCGGTCTCGGAGGTGATCGAACTACCCGACGGTAAGCTGTTGGTCTGCGGCTGGTTCACGGAGTACAACGGTGTGCCCTGCTCGCGCATCGCTCGATTGTTGCCCGATGGTGGGATCGACCCCACCTTCGATGTGGGTGTTGGCCCCGATAACACGGTGCGGGACATGGTCGTTCAGCCGGATGGCAAGATCCTCGTGTCCGGATACTTCTTCAACATCAACGGACTGCCGCGTTGGGGGCTCGCTCGTTTCAACAACGACGGCACGCTCGACGAGGGCTTCGACCAAGGCACCACCCCCTCTCTTGTGTTCTATGGACAACCCGAATCGCTCGGTCTCCAAGCGGACGGAAAAGTGCTCCTTGGCGGCTACCACTTCTGCGGCGACGGTGTGGTTCAGAACTGCATCAAGCGCTTCAATACGGACGGTTCCTTGGACGCGAGCTTCAATACCGGTGGTGCAGGGATCTGCGTGAACAACCAAGCGGTGACGAGCATCTTCATCCGGCCCGATAGCAAGATCCTCATTGCAGGCACGTTCAATAGCTACAACGGCCAACCCGTGAACAACATGGCGCTCTTGAACAGCAATGGCACACTGGACAATACGTTCCCGGCCGCTGTGTTCAATGGCACTGCTGCCATCCTCTCCTTCTTCCCCGATGGCGACATGCTGATGGCGGGGGGCTTCACGACCGTGAATGGAGTACCCAAACCGCACGTCGCGAAAGTGTCGACCAATGGCGTACTGGATCCGAGCTTCCATGCTGAATTCAAGAACAACGGTGTTGTAACGGCGAACATCTACTGCGCGACAGTGCGCACGGATGGTCGTGTGATCCTCGGTGGCCTTTTCGATGAGTGCAATGGTGTGGAACATGAGGGGGTGGTTCGTTTGCTCCCGGACGGTACCGTTGATCCAGCATTCAACACAGCGTATACCATTTCGGGACAGATCACCGAGATAACGGAACTCAGCGATGGCCGCCTGATGCTCGGTGGCAACTACAGCGGCTTCGAATTGAGCTACATGTTCGGCCTAAGCCGCGCCCATCCGGAAGGCGCGCTGGACCGCACCTTCAACCCCGGTTGGGGCGTGAACAACGAAGTTCGCGCACTCGCCGTGCAACCCGATGGCAAGACGATCATCTCCGGCCAATTCTCCCGGGTGAACACCACATGGACACCGGGCATAGCACGCGTGAACACCGATGGCACCTTCGATCCAACGTTCGATGCCGGAACTGGGCTGTTCAGGAATGCCACCGACATCAAAGTGCGGCCCGATGGACGGATCCTCGTTTCGGGGATGTACCTCTACAATGGACAAGAAGTGGGTGATGTGATCCAATTGGAACCGGATGGCACCATCGATCCGTCATTCGATCCGCAATGTGGCACTTCCAGCGGCGTAAGCGATATGGCGATCCTGGCCGATGGAAGAACGCTCGTGTGCGGCAACTTCGCCACCATCGATGGCATCGCGCGCCGTGCTGTTGCTCGATTGAACGAAGATGGTAGCGTTGACGAGAGCTTCGATGTGGGCGTTGGTCCCGTTGGGGCCTTGCTCGAGAGCATGGCCGTGATGGCCGACGGCCGCATCGTGGTCGCTGGCACATGCACGTTATGGTCCGGCCAAGCCGTTGGTCGCATCATGCGGTTGTTGCCGAACGGCGCACCCGACCCCAGCTTCAACACCGGTACCGGGTTCAATAGCTATGTGCACAACGTGTTGGCAATGCCTGATGGTCGCGTGGTGGCGAGTGGTCCTTTCACAAGTTTCAACGGCGTTGCACGCAATGGCATAGCACGACTGAATGTGGACGGATCGTTGGATACCACCTTCGATCCCGGCACGGGCCTCGATGGCAATTGGAGCACCCTGCTTCTGGACTTCGAAGGCAACGTGATCGTCGGTGGCTTGTTCGAGACCGTGAACGGCCAGCCCTTGTCGCACATCGTTCGGCTCACCACCAGCGGTGCGGTGGACCCGGACTTCACCATCGGCTCGGGCTTTGGCCGCAACGGCTACGCTACCATACCTACCGTGAACGAAATGGCCTTGCTGCCCAATGGCCAGCTCATGGTCGGTGGCAGCTTCACCTCCTTTAATGGTGTAGGCCGCAACCGCCTGCTCCGCCTCTTCGCTCCAACTACCGTTGGCGTAAGCGAGGTAACCAGCAACACGACGATGACCGCATGGCCCAATCCCACCGATGGCCGATCGCTGAACGTTTCCATCCCGGATCTGCGATCGACAGGCGCAATCCACTTTTCGGTCGTGGATGCCAGTGGCCGCATGGTATGGCAACAGCGCGCCAGCGCGAATGGTCCATGGGAGTTGCGGTTCGATCACGATCTTGCTGCCGGTACCTATCAGTTGGTGGTTTTGGCAAGCGGCTCGGTGACGCGTACTGCGTTCCAGGTGCAACGGTGAATGTGCGATCCCGTGATCGCAGGGTCGTCGCCAAAGCGCGACAGACCCGGCGAAGGTTTAAACCGGTTCACCCTGCGGAGGTATAAAGTCACAATTGAGCGATGAAAGGCCTGTTCAAATACCAAGTCATTACGAGTGTAGCATGCCTTTTCGCGTTGAGATCCCCAGCCCAATTCTACCCCACCGGCAGTGCCACGTGGTGTACAGCTGACCAATTCGCTCAATTCAACTTCCATAAGCCAGAGCTAGCCGATACGGTAATCCAAGGCGAGACCTACCAGCGCGTGTTCGAGTTTTATAACGATACTGAAACTGGCCAATGGCCTACGTATTGGACAATAGATAGGACACACTACATAAGGTCAGCCAACGATGGGAAGGGTTTCATGTACATTCCGGATTCCCTGAATGAGTACTTGATAGGTGATCTTTCAGCCGCACTTGGCGACACGGTGCGGGATGTGATGATCTGGAGAGTCGGGGAACTGCTCCTTCCATACTTGTACGACGTTGTTGTTGATTCGATCGTGGAGGTAACCTACTTGGATGTTTCCGTTACACGCCATTTTCTTCATGAGGTCAATTACTGGAATAGTTCTTCCAGTGACTTCGTACCTCAGAAATTCTTTTGGCAACGTGGTATGGGAACCTCCTATGGCCTTGTCTTGAACATTGAAGGCGGGCTTAGTCAGTATAATCACTTTTGCGCGATGACCGGGGATAGCACGGTCTTTTCGTGGTATGGAGTTACGGAATTGCCGCCTTGGGGATTCCCTCCAGGCGGCCCACCATGCTGTAGGTTGTGGAATGTCAGCATAGATGAGAATGCTGCGAGTAGGAAGCAGCTGGCCAGCCCAAACCCTTCTCCTGGCCATTTCAGGCTTTCTGGCACACCACATCCGACGGATGTAGTGGTCTTCGACCCCCAAGGTCGCCTAGTCCTGCGCACCAGAGGCCAAGAGATAGACCTTAGTGGGCATGCACCGGGGCTGTACACAGCGTTGGTGCAAAATAGCGCGTGTAGGCAGGCGGTGAAGCTGGTGGTTGAGCGATGACCGTGAGCGGGGGCATTGGACTGAATGTGAACTACTGTCTTGTCCTGCAATAGGTTGACACAGTTCGTCAACCTATCTTCGGACATCAACTCAAAACTGTAAACCTGTTTTAGGACGGGTCAGGGGACGCTGCGCTCGGCCCAGCACGGTTTGCGCGATCGGCTCAGATCAACACTGCGCCGTAGACCACTAGGAATACAATGCTTATGATCAACCCCGCAAGGGCCAAACCATGCCCATTCCCGCCTCCTTTCGTTTTGTTCAAACCGATGATCGAGAGCACCAGACCCGCGATCGGGAAAATGAAGGCGAAAATGAAGCCTAACAGGGCGAAGATGTTCACCCCGCCCACCTCGTCCGATGCCGGTGGGGCTACCTCGGCATTCATCAACTTCGAAAACATAGAGCGGTAAGTGCTGGATGAGGTCTCCGCAGCCGGGGCACCACCGACGGATGCGAACACTTCAGTGGAGGTTGCCACGGCCTGCGCTGTCTTGGGTACATTCTTGCGCACGGCCTTAACAGGTCCGGTTCGCGCAGCCTTCGGTGCAAGTTCCATCAATTCTACATCCACTAGCACTAAAGGGGCGATCACCGACTCGCGTTCCTGCAGCCCATCTGCGGCTGGATCTTTCATAGCGTTCAGTTGCTCGGCTTGGTGCTCCACCTTGTTCACCTTGGCACGGCCACTCCGGTCGGGCATATCAATGAACCAGCCCGGCTTGTTGTACTTGCGATGCTGGAATATGCCTTTTTGCACCACGTCGTTGCTGGAACTGCACGAGGTGATCAATAGGACGAGGAACGTGATCGGAAGGATGTGTGCTTTGCTCATGGGGGTTCTGGTTGTTCAGGACCACTACCCATCGCTGTGCCGATCGCCGTGCAAGCAGGTTCTTAGCAGCAACTGCCGAGATCCTCCCCAATTGTGGGGAGATAACGCAACACCCTGCTTCAATCCACAAAAGGAAGGCACACAACCTTTCAACAACGGATGCTCTCCCCCACCTACACCCCGAACTTGCCCCACGACCGCACTGCGCCCGGGCGACCGTGCAGATCCAATTTCCGGTAGAGGCTGTTCACGTGCTTATCGAAATTGCGCTTGCTCATGCCCATGCTGTCGTAGATGATCTTGTACTTCTCATCCTTCGGGTGGGCGATGCGGCGCCACACTTCGCGCTCGGTGGGTGTAAGGTCGTGCAGGCCGGGCGGGGGCTCTTCGGCGGGGATCTGCGCCAGTCCTTCGGCGGTATCCGTCACGGCGGGGATCCGCCGGTCCAGGTCGATGATAGCATATGCAAAGGAGTTCATTGCATCCGCGATCACGTCGCATGCAAATGCAAGCAGTGAACATGCGAGTACCATGAAATGCCCGGTACTTGCAGTGCCCGGAAATACACATACTTTACCGTGCGTTGCAAGGGCCAACGAAGAACAAGCAACTTCAAAAAGACGCCCTGCAGGTGCCGGAGCGGGGAGCGCACCTGCAGGAAATAGAGGTGCGCTTACCTAACGGTTTCCGGCAAGTGCTACCCTACTTGCTGCACACGGTCCACCAACGCCTGCATGGGCATTTTGGTCCCGTGCATGCGCGGCGAACGGGCCTGCAACCAACACCGGTTCCTGTGCAATCGCAACCTATATCGCGTAAGTCACGTTACAAGGTCAAGCGAATAGCAAGATGATGGCAAAAGTAAAAGCAGGTCTCCGCGGCCTATCAGCAAACCAAAAGGCAACGCGA
>Ga0209063_1000870_pt1 | contig 17236 bp, 20 predicted proteins | sample KloWWTmeKNB19Kit_FD_187177 | JGI IMG/M metagenome (GOLD analysis project Ga0209063, IMG submission 187177) | Active sludge microbial communities from Klosterneuburg, Austria, studying microevolution and ecology of nitrifiers - Klosterneuburg... | ecosystem: Engineered > WWTP > Aerobic digester >... | reverse complement strand
CATGAACAACTGCGTATCTATGGCCGTATCCTTGGCGTCACGGTTTATCTGGTAAAAGATGCCGCCGAACTGCGTCAGACGCTGATTGAATTGCAACACAAGCACATGGTATTAATTGACACAATGGGGATGAGCCAGAAGGACAAACTGGTGCCAGAGTTGACCGACATGCTGGCCGGCTGCGATGTGCAGCGTCTGTTGCTACTGTCTTCAACTTCGCGTGGCGATACTCTGGATGATGTCGTCCGCGCCTATGAGGGCGATAACCTTGCCGGCTGCATCCTCACCAAGATTGATGAGGCAGCCAGTCTGGCGACGCCGCTCGATGTCATCATGCGTCATGGCCTGAAACTTCATTACGTCTCCAATGGCCAGCGTGTTCCGGAAGACTTGCATCTGCCCAACCGTAGCTATTTGCTGCATCGCGCCTTCAAGGACGTGCCGGATACCTCGCCACACAAATACGATGGCGTTGAACCGGGGCTCGTGATGGCCAATGCAGGCATGATGGCAGTCGGCGGTCGTCGTGGCTGACTTTCGCGTTGATCAGGCGGCCGGGCTGCGCCGCATGCTGGGCGGTGGGCGGCAATTGCAGGTGGTAACCTTTGTTGCCGGCTGCGAAGGGGTCGGGCGTAGCGTCGCGGTCGCCAACCTTGGTGTTGCGCTGGCGCGTCTGGGCAAGGAAGTTCTCATCATCGATGAGCACGCCTCGAGTGACGATATCGCCTCCTCTTTTGGTCTGGTTGCCCGTTACGACTTGCTCAACGTTGTGCAGCGTGAAATGCCATTGTCCCAGGTGCTGTTGCAACCGATGAATGGTTTGCTCGTATTGCCAGCGGCCAAGGCCGTCAAAAAAATTGGGCGTCTCTCACTGCCGCAGCAACAGACCTTGCTTGATGCGATGTCCGGACTTGACCGACCGGTTGACGTTATTTTGGTCGATGCCAGTATGGCGCATCCCAATGGATTTTCACCATTTGGCCTGGCCTCGCAGGAGACGGTGGTCGTCCTCTCTGGTAACAGTGCATCGATTACCGAGGCTTACTCGCTGATCAAAAAAGTCAGCCACGCTTTTTCGCGCAAGCATTTCCGCATATTGGTGAACAAAGTACGCAGCCTGCCGGACGCCCGTTCGATTTTTGAGAACATCGCCCAGGTCGCTGCCCAGCGCGGCATTGCCCGGCTTGAGTTCGTCGGTGCCATCCCGCTTGACGAGTCTTTGCGGCAGTCGGTCCAGCTTTGCCGGCCAGTCTTGATGCAAGCTCCAGATTCAGCTTCGGCTGCCGCTTTCCGTGATATTGCCGCCGATTTGCTTTACTGGCAGCGTGGTGACAGTGAGACGGGCGGCGTCGAACATTTCATGCAGCAACTGCTACACTTGAGCCAACGCATAACCCCAAACGTATTACGAGCCTGATGTATACCGCTGCAGGGCAGCCAGACAGGGAGCAGTTGGTTCAGCGCTTCGTGCCGCTGGTGAAACGTATCGCCTATCATTTGATGGCACGTCTGCCAGCCAATGTCCAGTTCGAAGATTTGGTGCAAAACGGAATGTTGGGCCTGCTGGATGCGCTGGATCGTTTTGAAGAGGGCTTTGGTGCCCAATTCGAAACCTATGCAACGCAACGCGTGCGCGGTGCCATGCTTGATGGTTTGCGGGAAAATGATTGGCTGCCGCGAAATTTGCGCCGTGAATTGCGCCGGATCGAAGGCGCGATCAATGCCCTGGAACACACGCACGGGCGCGCTCCCTCGGAGCGTGAACTGGCCGATACGCTGGGTGTGTCGTTGGCGGACTATCAGAAAACCTTGCATGAAGCGCGCGGCCATCAACTGGTTTATTTTGACGACTTCGTCGGCGAGGGCGACGAAGACTTTCTCGACCGTCATTTCACGGATAACGACGCTGACCCATCCAATATTCTCGAAGATAAAAACGTCAAGGAGTTACTGGTCAAAGCCATTGGTCGCCTGCCCGAGCGGGAAAAATTGATGATGGCCCTCTATTACGAACAGGAACTGAATTTGCGCGAAATCGGTGAGGTCATGGGGGTGACCGAATCGCGGATTTGTCAGTTGCACACCCAGGCTATTTCTCGTTTGCGCAGCCAGTTTATGGGTGAACTGCCGGCGGCAAAGCAACGCCGTAAGGAGAAGGCGGTTGGATAAAATCAGTCTGGCTGGTCTGGCGATTGGCCTGGTGGCGATCATTGGTGGGCAAATTCTCGAGGGTGGCCATATTGGCTCCCTGGTGCAGCCGACTGCCTTGCTGATCGTCTGTGGTGGGACGCTGGGTGCGGTGTTGCTACAAAGCCCTCGTCATATATTTATGCGTGGCATAAAAATGGCGAAGTGGGTGTGGGTGCCCCCGATTATCGAGCAGAAGCGTCAGATAGATCAGATACTTACCTGGAGCCAGCTTTCCCGCCGCGAGGGCCTGCTTGCTCTCGAAAACTATATTCCTGCCCTCAAGGATGATTTCGCCAGAAAGGGTTTGCAGTTGCTGGTCGATGGAGCGGACCCGGAACGGATACGCGAATTGCTTGAAGTTGAGATCAATACTTACGAAGAAGAATGGCGTCAGTCGGCAAAGATATGGGATGCCGCAGGTGGCTATTCGCCAACCATCGGCATCATTGGTGCCGTGATGGGCTTGATTCACGTGATGGAAAATCTTTCCGATCCGACCAAACTGGGGGCAGGCATTGCCGTGGCATTTGTGGCAACCATTTACGGTGTCGGCTTGGCCAATCTGGTTTTTTTGCCGATTGCCGGCAAACTCAAGTATTACATTACGCGGATGGTAGCCTCCAAGGAAATGCTGATCGATGGTCTGGTTGGCATAGCGCTTGGCGACAACCCGCGCATTATTGAAGGCCGCCTCAAAGGCTATTTACTTTAATGGCCCGCAAGCGTCGTCTCGAGGAGCACGAGAATCACGACCGCTGGCTTGTCTCGTACGCAGACTTCATTACCTTGCTGTTTGCCTTCTTTGTCGTTATGTATGCCGTTTCTTCGGTAAATGAAGGCAAGTACAAGGTACTCTCCGATTCCTTGACCAACGCTTTTTCGAATACGATCAGCAAGGCTGGTGGGCAACCTATCGCAGTTATCCAGGGTGCCCCGCCTATTCCGCCGCGCCCCATTACCAAGCCGGATAAATTGCTCGAACAGAAGAAGGTTGATGGAAAAAAAGTCGAGCAGCGGCAAAAAATGAAAAATATAGCGGGCGACATCATGCAGGCCTTGCAGCCTCTGGTTGCCCAAGGCAAGGTCAGGTTGCTCGAAACCAGCCGTGGTGTGACCATAGAAATCAACGACAGCATCCTGTTCCCCGCTGGTCAGGCCAGGCTTCAGCCGGCATCAATCAGTGCGATGCGGGCCATTGCTCAGGTGCTGGCAGCGTCGGACTTTCCGATCACTATCGAGGGGCATACCGACAATGTTCCGATCGCGACGCCACAATTTCCATCCAACTGGGAGTTGTCAGCCATGCGGGCGACGACAGTGCTGCGCTTGTTCAACGATGCTGGGGTTGGGGCAGAGCGCCTGACGGCGATTGGTTACGGTGAAACCCGGCCTCTGGAAACCAATACCTCGCCGGAAGGCAAGGCAAGAAATCGTCGCGTCAGTATTCTTATTGATTCCAATCGTCCGGAAGAGCCCACTGAAATACAGGAAGGGGCAACTGGAAGCGCCCCGGCATCGACGCGGTAGTTATGGCTTCAGGCCGAATCGACGATACGACTGCCACTGACTTGTGCGGCCTGACCATTGCTGCCATACAGCGTTTGTCGCTCGGATTGCCGAGTCAGGACGGCCAGCGCTTCCGATGTTTGCTGCAGATGCATGTCAATGAGGCGCCCGTTGATTTCCTGGAGTTGCTTGGCCTCTCGGGCCAAATTCAGCAAATTTTCCCAGTTGACCGCGGCAGTCAGTTCCTTTGGGTGTTTTGCCAGCCATTCGGTCATCGCCGCCCGGGTTTTTTCGTTACTGGCAATGCCTAACGCCGAACGTCGCTCGGCTTCGAGCGAATTGAGCTGTTCGACAAGTTCAATTTTTGCTGCACCTATTTCTGGCAACGCTTCTGCATCAGCGCGTTTGAGCACTTCCTGCTCGTCTTTCAATAGCGCAATAAAGCGTGAAATAAGGGTAATTTCCCGCTCGGTAATCGTGGCGAAGTCGGACATCAGACTTCGCGTTTGTTGTTGCTGTTGATCAGATCGCGTGCTGATTCGATCAAGCGGTCCGCAATAGCTTCGGGGTTGATTGTGAAGCGCCCCTCGGAAATGGCTTGCTTGATCTCCTGAATGCGAGCGGTATTCACAGGCAGTTTTTCGCCGGCTTGCAGGCTGCCGGCTAACTGACTGAGGCTTACGGCTTCCTGAGCGCTAGCTTTGGGAGCGGCCTGTGGTGCCGTAGCTCGTGGTGTCACGCCAGGTGTTGTCGGTTTGTATGCGCTATCGATTTTCATGGTGACCTTCTCAAACTTTATGACTCAATCCGGTTAACGACGATTTGGCGCAAAACTTTAGCCCTAAAACGAAATTTCCACACTACCGTCTGCCTGAGCAATGCCGCTGATGGTTTGCCCAGTATTCATGCGAATTTGGGCGATCTGGCCTGCGGCTGCGTTGTTGATGGCTTTGCCTTCACCGCTCGCGGCAAAACCCGGGCCCTTTGAGATAACGCGAACTGTCTGGCCTTGACGAATGACTAGCGGAGCGAGCAATTGGTCGCTGCGTAATGGTTGGCCGGCACCCAGCGAATTGCGTAGCGTTTTGCCAATGGCACTGGCCGGATCGGTGATAACACCCGTCGGCAGGCTGGAGATGTCGCCGGAAAGTGTTGTCAGGTCGCCGGCCTGCAGGGCTTGTCCGGCAGCAAGTGGGCGGGTGGTGGTGACGTAATTGCCGGTTACGGCAATTTGTGCCGGCACCAGTACGCTCCAGATGTTGGGTCCGAGACAGCGAACACCAATGTACGTTCTTCCGCTCAGGCGCGTGCCAGGCGGGGAAAATGCCTCAAGAGCGGTACATGCTGGAAGGCGACTGGCATCGAGTTTGCCCATTGTGATCGTCACCTTGCCCGGCAATCCCTGAGTTTGCAGGCGAACGTAGCGTTCGGCGGTATCCAGGACGAGGTCTGCTTCAGCCGAAAAAAGCGAAGGGGAGAGCGTCAGGGCTAGAGCGAGGAATAAAAGGTGAGCAAACATGCGGTCATTTTGCCTGATCGTTGTCAGGTGGGGCTAAATTTCAAGGCCGGCTTTGTTGATTCAGGGGTGGAATGAATGGCTGTGCCATGCCTCAATTCATGATTTTTCATGGCATGGACTGTGCTTTTAACGATGTGAATCTTAGGAGCATGTGATGGCAAGCATCGAACAAAGTCTTTCAGTTTTCAGTCAGGCATTGAATCTGCGTACGCAGCGTCATCAGGTTCTGGCATCCAACATTGCCAATGCAGATACGCCGAATTACAAGGCTCGCGACTTCAGCTTTGAGACGGCTATGCAGAACGTGATGGCCGGGCGCAGCGATGTTGGTCGGGTCGATATGACGAGAACCTCTGTCGGGCATATCGAGGCATCCGGAGCGGGTGGCTCTGCTGCATTCAAATATCGGACAGAAACGCAATCGGCGGTTGATGGCAATACGGTCGATATGGATGTTGAGCGCGCCCAGATCACCGAGAACGCAATGCAATATCAGATTCTTACCCAATTGATCAGCAACAAGTTCCAGGGTATCCGCAGTGCGCTTGCCTCGACCAACAGCTAAGGACGGATCATGAGTCTGCTTAATGTCTTTCATATTTCGTCGAGTGCCATGACGGCGCAGTCGATGCGCCTCAACACCGTTGCTTCCAATCTGGCGAATGCGGATAGCGTTATTTCATCAGATGGCAAGCCTTACCGCGCCAAGCAAGTGGTTTTTGAAGCGACGCCAATGGGTAGCAACGGCGAGATGAGCAAGGGCGTTCGCGTCCGCCAGGTTGTGGAAGACGCCTCGCCACCGCGCATGGTTTATGACCCGAAAAACCCGGCGGCTGATGATAAAGGTTATGTCGCTTTCCCTAACGTCAATGTGGTCGACGAAATGACCAACATGATTTCCGCCTCGCGTTCCTATCAGACGAACGTTGAGGTCATGAATACCGCCAAGACCATGATGCTGCGTACCTTGCAGATCGGTCAGGGTTAATGGAGAGATGGAAAAATGGCTACTTCTAACGTAACGAACGCCGGCAGTGCCAATGCGGCGCTGTTTTCCTCGTCAAATGAGTCGACCGCCAAGGCTTCGGCTGCTGATGATATGGAGACGAGGTTTTTAACCTTGCTGATGACGCAACTGAAGAACCAGGATCCCTTGAATCCGACGGATGCCAATCAGATGACTGCGCAACTCTCGCAGATCAGTACGGTGAGCGGTATCGAAAAATTGAACGCCAGCATGGACAAGTTGCTGGCCAGTTATTCCGAAACTCAAAACATGCAGGCGGCAGCGATTATCGGCAAAACGGTATTAACTGCCGGCAATGCGCTTGAGTTGGGTGCCGATGGTGCAATTGGCGGCATCAATCTTGAGAGTTCTGCCGAGCGAGTTACCGTAACAATCAAGGACTCGGCCGGGAAGGTTGTGCAAACCCAAGAGCTTGGTGCGCAGGCGGCGGGTGTAATGAATTTTGTGTGGGACGGCAAATCCGATGCAGAAACGGCATCGCCGGCCGGAAGTTACACCTTCAGCGTCGAGGCGGCTAACAGCGCTGGCTCTGTCGTAAGTACAGCCCTCTCACCTGGTATGGTAAATGCTTTAACGTTGACAAAAGATGGTGTGTCCTTGCAGTTGCCGAATAATAAGTCGGTTGCTTACAGCGATATTTTACAGATCATGAATTAACGGAGATTCATCATGGCATTTCAGCAAGGTTTGAGCGGTCTTGGCGCTTCTTCGCGTGCGCTTGACGTTATTTCTAGTAACGTGGCCAATGCATCGACGGTGGGATTCAAGGCGAGCAGTGCTGTCTTTGCAGATACGTTTGCATCAGCGATGGGCGGTGGTATTTCCAATCTGCAGGTAGGGATGGGCGGAAATACGTTGGCTGTTCGTCAGTCATTCACGCAGGGAGCAACAACTGCGACGAATAATCCGCTGGACATGGCAATTGCCGGCAACGGTTTTTTTGTGGTTGAGCGGACTAATGGCTCAGATGCCTATTCGCGCAACGGTCAGTTTGACCTCGATAAGGATGGGTACATCGTTAACTCTTTGGGTGAGCGCTTGCAGGGCTACCAAACGGTTAATGCCGATGGGTCTGTCTCCTTCCTCGGAAGCACCACGCCGCGTTCGATTCTGGTGCCGCCCGACGGCATTAGTGCCAAAGCGACGGGTAACGGAGGATTGGGCGATCCGGTAGCTATTCGTGGCAACCTTGATTCAGCAGCCCAGGCGCCAGATGCTGTCTCGAATCCATTCACCATCGTTGACCCAAGTAGCTACAACTACACGACATCGGCTACGGTTTATGACAGCCTTGGCAATGATCACTCTTTAAGCATGTTTTTTGTGAAGCTGGATCCGGCAACCAATCCCAATGAGTGGGATGTGTATGCGACATTCGATGGCGTCGGCCTGTCGGCGCCGGATACGCCAGCCAGTGCTCTCGCGAGTCGGATCGGATTCAACTCGTCCACCGGTTCTTTTGATCCGGCGCTCAGTACGGGTATTCCGATTTCGGTATTGGTGGCTGGCACTACCTTGGGTACGGGGGCCACCAACTTGCAGTTCGACGTTGACCTCAGCAGCTTTACCCAGCGGCGCTCTGCATCGGCCGTTCTTGAAATCACCCAGGATGGTTCCCCTCCGGGCGAAATTGCCAGCGTCTCGGTGAGCTCAAGCGGGATCGTTCAGGGGCGCTACACGAATGGTGAAACGAGAGATTTGGGTCAGGTCATTCTTGCTACGTTCCGCAATCCGAATGGTCTGGTTTCCTTGGGTGACAACCTCTGGGCTGAGACCGTCGATTCCGGCCAGGCCGCAGTTTCTGGGCCGGGCGAGGGATTGAACGGTTCGATTGGCTCGGGTCGGGTCGAGGAATCCAACGTCGATATGAGTCAGGAGTTGGTCAACATGATTATTCAGCAGCGCAACTATCAGGCGAATGCCCAGTCCATCAAGACGCAAGATCAGATACTTCAGACGCTGATTAACCTTCGCTAATTTATCTAGCAGGTATCTGACATGGATCGTCTGATCTACACCGCAATGACTGGCGCCAAGCATGTATTCATGCAGCAGGCCGGGACGGCGAATAATCTGGCCAACGCCAGCACCATCGGTTTCAAGGCGCAGGAGCATCGTTTTCGGGCGGTGCCGGTGCTCGGCGAAGGTATGCCGACGCGGGCTTTTGTGGTTGATGCTTCGGTCAGCGATGTGATGGATGAGGGGCCGTTGATGTTCACCGGCCGTAATCTGGATGTGGCGGTGAATGGCAAGGGATGGCTTGCTGTACAGTTGCCCGATGGGAGCGAAGCTTATACGCGAGCTGGTAGTCTCGATGTTGATGTAACCGGCCTGTTGCAAACAAAAGCAGGTTATACGGTAGTGGGTGATGGCGGCCCGATCAATATTCCGCCTGATAACACGATTGAAATTGCGCCTGACGGCACTGTTTCGGTTGTTCCGACCTTTGGTACGCCCAATAACGCCAACGCAATTGGCCGGCTCAAACTGGTCAATCCGCCCGAGGCGGACATGGTTCGTGGTGCCGATGGCTTGTTTCGCCTGCGTAGTGGCCAGCCAGCACCGGCTGATGAGAACCTCAAAGTCTCGTCCGGTACGCTTGAAGGCAGCAACGTCAATGTGACGGATGCCATGGTTAATCTGATCAGCCTGTCCCGGCAGTTTGAGATGCAAATCAAGATGATGCAGACAGCCGATACCAACGCCCAGCGTGCCGACCAACTACTGTCAATGAATTCCTGATAGGACCCGAATCATGATCCGTTCCCTGTGGATTGCCCGTACCGGTCTCGATGCCCAGCAGACCCAGCTTGATGTCATTTCCAATAATCTGGCTAACGTCAGCACCAATGGTTTCAAGCGCTCACGAGCAGTTTTTGAGGATCTGCTGTATCAGACTTTGCGCCAGCCCGGTGCACAGTCTTCGCAACAGACACAGATTCCGACCGGGTTGCAACTAGGTGCCGGTGTCCGTCCGATATCGACGGCCTCCATCTTCACCCAGGGAAATCTCCAGAAAACTGATAACGCGCTGGATATAGCGGCTCAGGGGAACGGCTTTTTCCAGGTGTTGCTTCCTGACGGGACGACGGCGTATACCCGCGATGGCTCTTTCCAGAAAGATAATCAGGGGCAGATTGTTACTTCGTCTGGTTATCCATTGCAGCCAGCAATTACTATTCCGGCGACTGCTACAAGCGTTACGATTGGTACGGATGGCACCGTTTCGGTGACGGAGGCTGGTACCGCAGCAACGACGCAGATCGGTACTATCCAGCTTGCGACCTTTATCAATCCGGGTGGCTTGCAACGTACGGGGCAGAACTTGTTTCTCGAAACGGCGGCCAGTGGCACGCCCACCCCAAACACGCCGGGAACGAACGGTGCGGGTATTGTGAATCAGGGCTACGTTGAAACATCCAATGTGAATGTGGCAGAAGAGTTGGTGACGATGATCCAGACTCAGCGGGCGTATGAGTTGAATTCCAAAGTCATTTCGACGTCGGACGCCATGCTCGGCCGCCTGACCCAACTCTGAGGTGAAATGATGAGGTGGCTCTGCTTGGTATTCTTGGTTGCGACTGCCGGTTGTATGACGGTGCCGCCGACTAACGTGCATCAACCCATGACTGCCCGCCCAATGCCGCGCTTCGAAGCTAGTGCTGGTAACGGAGCGATCTATCAGGCAGGTACTGGCCGTCCGCTCTTTGAAGATCGTCGGGCACGCTATGTCGGCGATACCATCACGGTCAACATTACTGAAAGCACCACTGCTTCAGCCAAGTCAAACACCAAGGTGGATAAGTCGAACAACCAGAAGGCTTCGGTAAGTGCCTTGAACGGCTTGCCGGGCAAGAGTTTGCTTGGCCTTAATCTGGGTGCAACCAGTTCCACTGCTTTCAGTGGCAAGGGTGAAGCGGCCAATAACAATGTCTTTACTGGCAACATTACGGTGACCGTAATTGATGTCATGCCAAATGGAAATTTGCTGGTTTCCGGCGAGAAACAGTTGGCGATTGGTGAAGAGCAAGAGTTTGTCCGTATCTCCGGGGTCATCAATCCGAGTTTTGTCGATGCCTTCAATACGATCGCTTCATCGAAAGTTGCTGACGCTCGTATTGAGTACAAATCGGCTGGACAGATCAGCGAGGCCCAGATCATGGGCTGGATGGCACGATTCTTTCTTAATGTACTGCCATTCTAGGAAAGTTCCCTCAAAGGCAGATCATGATTACGAAAAGCGGCAGATGGTTTAGGCAAGCGGCAATACTCGCCGCCTGTATTTTGCCGTTCTTGAGTCATTCGGCGTTTGCCGAGCGGATTAAGGACTTGGCGACAGTTCAAGGCGTGCGTAATAACCAGTTGATCGGTTACGGCATTGTTGCTGGCCTTGATAATACGGGCGATCAGACTACGCAGACGCCTTTTACGACCCAGGCCATCGGCAACATGCTTTCGCAAATGGGTGTCAATCTGACTCAGGAGCAAGCCCAGAGACTGCAGTTGAAGAATGTGGCAGCGGTGATGATTACGAGCAATCTGCCGTCATTTGCCAAGCCGGGCCAGCCGATAGATGTGACCGTATCTTCTCTGGGAAATGCCAAAAGTCTGCGTGGCGGCACTTTGTTGATGACTCAGCTCAAGGGGGCGGACGGGCAGGTTTATGCCGTGGCTCAGGGCAATGTACTGGTTGGTGGTGTTGGTGCAACATCGGGTGGCTCGAAGGTTACGGTCAACCACCTTTCGGCCGGCAGAATCCCCGGCGGGGCAACCGTTGAACGGGCTGTCGCAACTGCGGTGGGGCAAGGTGGCTATGTTTATTACGAATTGGCCGAATCTGATTTTGCGACCGCTCAGAACGTGGTAGACGCCATCAACAAGAGTATGGCGCCGGGAACGGCGCAGGCGGTAGATGGCCGGCGTATTGCAGTGCGCGCACCCGAGGATATGGATGCTCGAGTCGCTTTCATGGGCCGAATCGACAACCTTGAAGTCAGGCGCGTGGCAGGGATGGCCAAGGTCATCATAAACCCGCGTACTGGCTCGGTGGTGATGACACAGAAAGTAACACTGGAGACTTGTGCTGTCGCCCACGGCAGTCTCTCTGTCGTGGTTGATGCTGCCCAGCCGCTGCAAGGGCAGGGCGCCGATATTCAGGTCAAGCAGGACAATGGCAGTCTGATGAACGTCAAGGCGGGGGCCAATCTGGCCGACGTGGTCAAGGCGCTGAATGCGTTGGGTGCCAATCCGCTCGATCTGCTGGCTATCCTGCAGGCGATGAAAGCCGCCGGTGCTTTGCGCGCCGATCTCGAAATTATCTGACGCGCTGCAATGTCGATCAAAGTTCAGGATTTGCCGAACCGGGCTGCTTTCGATGTCAAGTCCGCCCAGGACTTGCGTACACAGTTTTCAAAAAACCCGCAGGAAGGCCTCAAGGCTGCGGCTCAGCAGTTCGAAGCGCTGTTTCTGCAAATGGTCATGAAGAGCATGCGTGATGCTGTGCCGCAGGATGGGCTGCTTAACAGCGACCAGTCGCGCTTTTATACCGGCATGCTCGATCAACAAATGGCCCAGAATTTGTCGGCCAGCGGCAAGGGGATTGGCTTTGCACGATTGATCGAGCAGCAACTGGGCAGAAACCTGCCCGGTGCCGGAGGGCTGGCCGCGCCGGCCGAAGCGGCAAACGCTGCCGGCAATCCTTTGCCGCTCGCCGCCTCAGATGGCCGCCACCTTAATTACAAGACAGTGCTCGGTAGTCTGCCAACTTCAGCGGCCTATGCCACATCAGTTGCTAGCGTGCCTGCCGCAGCCAGCACGGATGCAACGGCCAGCTCCAAAGAATTCGTAAACCGTGTTTGGCCGCATGCCGTTGAAGTGTCACGGTCGACCGGGATTCCGCCTCAATTTCTGGTAGCCCATTCAGCGCTCGAAAGTGGCTGGGGAAAGAGTGAAATTCGCCAGGCTGACGGCTCTTCCAGCCACAATCTTTTCGGCATCAAAGCCGGAAAAAGCTGGACGGGGGCTACCGTGGAAGCGACCACAACCGAGTACATCAATGGCCGCCCCCAGCAAGTAGTCGAGCGCTTTCGCGCCTATGCTTCCTATGAAGAGTCATTCCGTGACTACGCTACCCTTTTGCGCAACAACTCACGTTATAGCGCGGTGATTGGTTCGCAGAATGGCACAGAGTTTGCTAAAGGATTGCAACAGGCGGGTTATGCCACAGATCCGATGTATGCAGACAAACTCTCGCGCATCATCAATGGCCCAACCCTGCGCCAGGCACTGATCGGTTGATCTTCGCCTAAACTTTCCGGCGATTTGGCCGTAAACCTCTTTGAGGTGAATGATGAGCTCAGGACTTTTAAGTATCGGTGTTAGTGGTCTGGCTGCAGCTCAGCTAGGCTTGCTAACGACCGAACACAATGTGACTAACGCCAATACGCCGGGTTACACCCGCCAGCGGACGGTGCAGACATCTTTGGTTGGATTGGCTACCGGTTCCGGCTCGGTTGGCCAAGGTACCGATGTTGTCACTATTGAACGTATGTACGACAAGTATCTGAGTGCTCAGGTCAATACGTCGCAGACCAAGCTCAGCGAGATAGATGCCTATTATGCTCAGATCTCGCAGATCGATAATATGTTGGCTGACCCGACCTCCGGTTTGACCCCGGCACTGCAGGAATTTTTCAATGGCGTTCAGCAAGTTGCCGCCAATCCTTCTCTGCTCTCAGCCAGGCAGTCAATGATCTCGTCGGCCGAGACGCTGGTTTCCCGGTTTCATTCAATCGAACTGCGCCTCGACGAATTGGGCAACGATGTTAACGGCAGAATCGAAGATGCCGTCAGCAGCGTTAACTCCTATGCCACGCAAATTGCAGAATTGAATCAACGCATCGTTATTGCCGAGTCTGCCTATGGCCAGCCGGCAAATGACATGCTCGATCAGCGCGGCCAGTTGATCAATGAGCTTAACAAGCTGATTAAAGTCACGTCCTCGACGAACACGAATGGTGGCCTCAACCTCTTTATTGGCAGTGGCCAGCCGCTGGTGATTGGCACTCAAGCCATGGTCATGACGGCTGAAGCCTCGAACGCGGACTCTTCAAAAATTGTGGTTGGCTTGCTGAGTGCGACGGGCGATTCCATCGAGTTGCCTGACAATCTGGTTGTTGGTGGCGAGTTGGGTGGTTTGGTTAAGTTCAGAAGTGAAACATTGGGTCGCACAACGAACGAACTCGGGCGGATGGCGGCATCGATGGCGCTGACCTTTAATGCACAACATGCCTTGGGCCAGGATTTGCTCGGCCAGGCAAGTGGCGATGCAGGCTTTGCTGCCGATTTTTTCTCAATGGCAACTGTCCAGCCGACCGTCAGACAGAATGCAAATAATGTTGGTAACCCGCTTGTGTCTGCAGCTTTCGCGGCGCCGACTTATGGTGCTGCAACTGACGGGAATTTTTATACCAAGCTGACGACCAGCGATTATCGGCTTACCAACGTCGGCGGCGGCAATTACACCTTGACCCGCTTGAGCGACGGAAAGTCGCTGCCCCCACCGCCTGCGTTGGCGGCGGATACTTTGGCAAATATATCCATTTATGCGGAAGCCAATGAAGGCTTCAAAATTTCTATTGCCGGATTAGATGCGGCAGGAAACAGTTACCTGATTCAGCCAACCAGTAATGCCGCTCAAAATATTGCGGTCAACTCGATTATTGCCACAGATTCAAGAACCGTGGCAGCAGCATTACCCTTTAGAACTAGTTCAAGTGCAGGCAATACCGGGTCCGGTGCTATTTCTGGCGGGATCAGTGCCCCTGGTTTCGATACGACCTTGTTACCCGCAGGCGGGATTAGTGTTTCCTTTGTATCTGGCACGAATAAATTGAATTTGACTGATCTCGTGGCCGGTCAGGTAATTACTTACAAAGTACCGGGCGGTAATGAGCAGTCCACTACCGTTTTGGCAGGCGCACCGACTTCAACCCTGATTGACTACACGCAGGGCATGACAATTTCGGTTTCCGGCATGAATTTCGTGATGACCGGAACGCCGAATAATGGGGACTCGTTCAAATTGCAGCGCAATGCTGCGGCAACCACGGATGGACGAAACTCACTGGCCCTGGGCAAGTTGCAAACCCAGAATACCGTCGCCGACGGAACCGCCACGTTTCAGACAGCCTTCGCTGAAATGGTGGCAAATGTTGGGATCAAAACACGTGAACTGCGCGTGGTCGGAGCTGCACAGGAAAGCGCGCTAACTCAATCTCAGTCAGCGCGCGATGCACTTTCCGGGGTCAATCTCGACGAAGAGGCCGCCAATATGATCCGTTATCAGCAAGCCTATCAGGCAGCGGCCAAGATCCTTGATATTGGTTCAAAGCTCTTTGATGAGCTGTTGCAGTTGGGTTGAGGGAGATTGTCGTGAGAATCAGCACCGCGCAAATTTTTGACTCCGGTAATCGTGGTATCAGCCGCAACCAGGTTGACCTGTTCAAGCTCCAAAACCAGATGTCATCCGGTCGCAAAATGTTGACCCCGGCCGATGATCCGATTGCCTCGGCTCAGGCATTGGTGCTAACCCAATCCAAGGAGGTGTCCTCGCAATATTTGCGCAACCAGGATGGAGCGAAAGGTCAGTTAGGTGTGGTCGATGCCCAGCTGACCGCTTTGGACGACCTGATGCAAAATGTTCGGGACAAAGTAGTTCAAGCCGGTAACACAACGCTGAGCAATGCCGATCGTGGGTTTATCGCCCAGGAGCTGGAGTCGCGCTTTTCCGAACTGCTCGGTATCGCCAATGCGCAAGATGGCACAGGGAGCTATCTGTTCTCAGGTTATCAAGGGGCGGTGCGTCCGTTTTCGGCGACTCAAACAGGGGCGAATTATGCTGGCGATGATGGCCAGCGCTTGTCGCAAGTGGAGGCTTCGCGTCAGATTTCAACCAGCGTCTCGGGCGGGGAACTGTTCGAGCGAATTCGTAATGGTAATGGCACTTTCGCAACCTCAAACGGCGGTAACGTCTTGGGAGGAATCAATCACGGGACTGGAGTTATTGATCAGGGAAGTGTAAATGACCTCACCTTATGGAATCAGGCGCTTAATTCGCCAGGGTTTGGTGATGTCAATATTCAGTTTTTCGTAAATGCAGGCGTTACCAGTTACCGGCTTTATGATGAATTGGGTGTCGAGCTATCTACAACGGCTGCCCTGCCGGCAGATGGGTTGCCTTTCACGCCAGGGCAGTCAATTTCAATGCAAAAGACAACAGCGCCAGCACAAAATTTTGGCGTCTCTGTCGTAGTCCAAGGCACGCCTGCCGACGGAGACCGTTTTGTTGTAAGCCCGAGTACGGACCAAAGTATTTTCACGACCCTGCGTAATACCATCAATACGATTAGTCAGGGTATTAGCACCTCGGCAGGAACGACCTCCACCGAGTTTACAAATAACTTGGCAGCAAATCTGATTAACATCGATCAGGTGATGGCAAACCTGCTGGAGGTGCGCACTTCGGTGGGTAGCCGTCTCAATGAAATTGAATCGCTGAGCAATAGCGGGGCAGATCTGCAGTTGCAGTATGCCACTTCGCTGTCTGCATTGCAGGATCTTGATTATGCAAAGGCTATTAGTGATATGGCACAAAAGCAATTGCAGCTTGAGGCGGCTCAATTGTCATTCAAACAGATCAGCCAGCTTAGCTTGTTCAGTATGCTATGAAAGCTGTTGTACTTGTGATGGTGGCTGGTGTTGCGCTGACAGGTTGTTCGACAAGTAGCACCTCTCCGTTGATAGCTGACAAATCGATTCAACTCACCGCAACGACGGCAGTCTCGTATTCAACAATCGCTACGGCAGCTGTTGTGCTGGCTGCTATTTACATTGTTTACGATCCCTTGGCGCCCAATTGGGAGATTGAAGAGTCTCGGCTTAACGAAGACACCTATCGGTTTTCGCTAAAAATGAAGCGATACCATACCGGTGGTGCCGGGGAGTCGATCCAGATTCTCAAGCGTCGTGCTGGCAAGCTTCAGTACGAGCAGGGGTTTGCCGGGTATCAGATACTCGAATATACGGAAGGCATCGACTCGCAGACCATCGGTGCACGTCGCATGGCTGAGGGAACTATCAAGTTGGTTCAGCGCCAGCAGGCCGACTCCTTCCTCCAAAACGAGCGCTATTAGCCGCCTGGCACGGCAAAGCCAAGCATGGCGCTCATGGCAAATTCGAAAATTGCCTGAAGCGGCGTGGCCAGATAGTTCATGCTGATGGCAATGGAAACAAATCCACCCAGAAGAGTCAGCGGGAAGCCGAGGGCAAAGATGTTCAATTGCGGTGCAGCACGAGTTAACACGGCAAGTGCAACGTTGGTGATCATTAGTGCCACAACGATTGGAAGTGCCAGCAAAAGACCTGCAGAAAATATCTTTGAGCCGAGTTCGGCCAGATTTAGCCAGGACGCCGCACCCAAAGGCATTGCGCTGACTGGTATGGCTGAGAAGCTTTGGGCCAGTGTGGCAAAGTAAAGTAAATGCCCGTTCATCGACAGGAACAGCAGCAGGGCGATCAAGCCAAAAAACTCGGCGATAACCGGAGTTTGTGACGAGCTCAGCGGATCAAAAAAGGTGGCAAACCCGAGACCCATCTGAAAACCGATAAATTCCCCCGCCATGTCGAAGGCTGCAAATACGATACGGGCGGCGAAACCCATGCCAATACCGATCAGCATTTGCTGCAACATTATCCACAAGCCGGTGAGCGAGGCGGGTTGCACGTTGGGCATGCCTGGCAGGCTGGGGGCGATCGCTACCGTGATGGCAATTCCCATGATTAAACGGGTTCTTCGCGGAATGCCCGCTGTGCTCCATAGAGGAGCGGCAGCAACGAAAGCCAGGATACGTGCCAGTGGAAAGATGAAGGCCGCGATCCAGGCATCGATCTGCACGGAACCGATGCTGATCATGCTTAGCCTATCAGTTGCGGAA
>Ga0209063_1000866_pt1 | contig 17297 bp, 11 predicted proteins | sample KloWWTmeKNB19Kit_FD_187177 | JGI IMG/M metagenome (GOLD analysis project Ga0209063, IMG submission 187177) | Active sludge microbial communities from Klosterneuburg, Austria, studying microevolution and ecology of nitrifiers - Klosterneuburg... | ecosystem: Engineered > WWTP > Aerobic digester >... | reverse complement strand
CTCGGGCATTCCGGCGACCATCTCGTGGTCTCCATCGACGATGTTCTTGTACATCTGGTTGCGGCCGGACACGTCATCGGACTTCACCGTGAGCATTTCCTGCAAGGTGTATGCAGCTCCGTAGGCTTCCAGTGCCCAGACTTCCATCTCGCCAAAACGCTGGCCACCGAACTGTGCCTTGCCTCCGAGCGGTTGCTGGGTAACCAGCGAGTACGGACCCGTCGAACGCGCATGCATCTTGTCGTCAACCAGGTGGTTGAGCTTGAGCATGTGCATGTAGCCAACCGTGACCGGTCGATCGAACTTCTCTCCGGTGCGACCGTCGATCAGCGTGGTCTGTCCGGATTCCGGCAAGCCAGCCAGCTTGAGCATGGCCTTGATCTCGGACTCGAATGCGCCATCGAACACGGGCGTTGCCATCGGCACGCCCTTGCGCAGATTGCGGGCCAGGCCAAGCAGTTCGTCGTCGTTGAACGATTTCAGGTCCACGCGCGCCTTGAAGGAATCCTTGTCGTGGTTGTAGATGGCATCGAGCAGCTTGCGCAGCTCGCTGACCTTCTCGTTGGCGTCCAGCATCTTGCCGATCTTTTCGCCAAGACCCATCGCGGCCCAGCCCAGATGCGTTTCGAGAATCTGGCCGATGTTCATTCGCGAAGGCACGCCGAGCGGATTGAGCACGATATCCACCGGGCGGCCATCAGCCGCGTACGGCATGTCCTCGACCGGCACGATCATCGACACCACGCCCTTGTTGCCGTGGCGTCCGGCCATCTTGTCGCCTGGCTGGATGCGGCGCTTGACGGCCAGATAAACCTTGACCATCTTCAGCACGCCCGGGGCAAGATCATCACCGGCGGTGATCTTGGCCTGCTTCTCCTTGAAGCGGCGGTCGAACTCCTCGCGATGGCCCTTGATCTGTTCCTGGGCGCGCTCGAGCATCTCCGCGCCTTCCTCGTCCTTGATGCGGATGGCAAACCACTCGTCACGCTTGAGGCTGTCCAGGTATTCGTCGGTCAGGGATGCACCCTTCTTGATCGCGCCCGGCCCGCCATTGACGGTCTTGCCGAGAATCGTGCTGCGCAGGCGATTGAAGATCGCCCCTTCCAGGATGCGGAACTGGTCATCAAAGTCCTTCTTGATGCGCTTGATTTCCATTTCCTCGATCTGGCGCGCACGCTTGTCCTTCTCGATGCCATCACGGGTGAACACGGTCACGTCGATGACGGTACCGTCCATGCCCGGTGGCACGCGCAAGGAGCTGTCCTTCACGTCCGACGCTTTCTCGCCGAAGATCGCACGCAGCAGTTTTTCTTCCGGCGTCAGCTGGCTCTCGCCCTTGGGCGTCACCTTGCCAACCAGAATATCGCCAGCCTTCACCTCCGCGCCGATGTAGACCACGCCGGATTCGTCCAGCCGCGCCAGCGCCTGCTCACCCACGTTCGGGATGTCGGCGGTGATTTCCTCGGGACCGAGCTTGGTATCGCGGGCAACGCAGGTGAGTTCCTCGATATGGATCGTGGTGTAACGATCTTCCTTCACCACGCGCTCGGAGATAAGGATCGAGTCTTCGAAGTTGTATCCGTTCCATGGCATGAAGGCGACCAGCATGTTCTGGCCAAGCGCAAGTTCGCCCAGATCCGTTGAAGGACCATCGGCCAGCACATCGCCCTTTTCCACCTTGTCGCCAACGCGAACCAGCGGGCGCTGGTTGAGGTTGGTGTTCTGGTTGGAGCGCGTGTACTTGGTCAGCGGGTAGATGTCGACGCCGGCATCGTTGTCGCCGATTTCTGCCTCCTTCACCCGCACCACGATTCGGCCCGCATCGACCTGGTCAATCTCGCCACCACGCAAGGCGGCCACGATGACGCCGGAATCGCGCGCAACGGCACGTTCGATGCCGGTACCCACCACCGGCGTCTGCGCACGCAGGGTCGGAACGGCCTGGCGTTGCATGTTCGCACCCATCAAGGCGCGGTTGGCGTCGTCGTGTTCGAGGAACGGCACCAGCGCCGCCGCCACCGACACGGTCTGCATCGGCGAAACGTCCATGTATTCAATGTCGCTGGACGGACGCAACTCGGATTCGCCGTGGGAACGGCAGGAAACAAATTCTTCGAAGAAACTGCCGTCCTTGTTCAACGGCGAGTTTGCCTGGGCAATGACATGATCACCTTCGTCAATCGCCGAGAGGAACTCCACGTCGTTGGTGATCTTGCCCTTGACCACCTTGCGGTACGGGGTCTCGAGGAATCCGTAGCCGTTGGTGCGTGCATAGACAGCCAGCGAGTTGATGAGACCGATGTTCGGGCCTTCCGGCGTTTCAATGGTGCACACGCGACCGTAGTGCGTCGGATGCACGTCGCGCACTTCGAAACCGGCACGCTCACGCGTCAGGCCGCCCGGACCCAGCGCGGAAACGCGACGCTTGTGGGTCACTTCGCTCAGTGGGTTGTTCTGGTCCATGAACTGCGAAAGCTGCGAGGAGCCGAAGAATTCCTTGATGGCTGCGGCAACCGGCTTGGCATTGATCAGTTCCTGCGGAGTCAAGCCTTCCGATTCCGCCAGCGACAGGCGCTCCTTGACTGCGCGCTCGACGCGCACCAGGCCGATGCGGAACACGTTCTCGGCCATCTCGCCAACCGAACGCACGCGACGATTGCCCAGATGATCGATGTCATCGACCGTGCCACGCCCATTGCGGATCTCGATCAGCACCTTGAGTACATCGAGGATGTCGGAGCCGACACCCATGCCCTTGAACAAGGACTTCGAGTTCTCGTCGTTGCGATCGCCGAAGTAGCGGCTGTCGTAGAGCACGCCGGGACCCTTGTCGTCCTTGCGTCCGACGCGACGATTGAACTTCATGCGGCCGACCCGATCCAGGTCATAACGCTCCGCCGAGAAGAACAGGTTCTGGAACAGGTTCTGTGCGGCGTCCTTGGTTGGCGGCTCGCCCGGACGCATCATGCGGTAGATCTCGACCAGCGCCTCCAGAGGCGTCTTCGACGGATCGATGCGCAAGGTCTGCGAAATGTACGGGCCGCGGTCCAGATCGTTGACCCACAATGTGGCAACGCGATCGATGCCCGCCTTGCGGAATGCCTCGACATGCGACTCGTCAAGTTCAGCGTTGGCCGACGCCAGCAGTTCGCCAGTCTTTGTATCCACGATGTCGGTTGCAAGAATGCGGCCGAACAGGTATTCGTCCGGCACTTCAAGCGACTTGATCTTGGCGCTTTCCAGCTGGCGCACATGACGGGCGGTGATGCGCTTGCCGGCTTCGACGATGACGTCCTTGCCCACGCGCAGGTCGAAGTTCAGGGTTTCGCCACGCAGGCGCTCGGCCACCAGTTCGAGTTCTGCGCCATCCTTCTTGCCGAGATGGAAAACATTGTGCTCGAAGAAGATCTCGAGCATCTGCTCGTTGGTGTAGCCCAGCGCGCGCAGGAGGATTGTCACCGGCAGCTTGCGGCGGCGGTCGATACGCGTGAACAGGGCGTCCTTCGGATCGAACTCGAAGTCGAGCCACGAGCCGCGATAAGGAATCACGCGGGCGCTGTACAGCAACTTGCCCGAGCTGTGCGTCTTGCCGCGGTCATGATCAAAGAACACGCCCGGCGAACGGTGCAACTGCGAGACGATGACGCGCTCGGTGCCATTGACGATGAAGGTGCCGGTGTCGGTCATGAGCGGCAGTTCGCCCATGTAGACTTCCTGCTCCTTGACGTACTTGATGGCCTTGTTCGACGACTCGCGGTCGTAGATCACCAGGCGCACGGTCACGCGCAAGGGCGCACCGAACGACATGCCGCGCGAACGGCATTCACGCTCGTCGAACGCGGGCTCGCCAAGACGATAGCTGACGTACTCGAGGGCGGCATTGCCTGAGTAACTGGAAATCGGGAACACCGATTGCAGCGCGGCATGCAGACCCTTGTCCTCACGCTTGTTAGGATCGGCATCCAGCTGCAGGAACTCGCGATACGAGTCGACCTGTATGGCCAGCAGGAACGGGACGTCCAACACGGGTGGACGCTTGCCGAAATCCTTGCGGATGCGCTTCTTTTCAGTGAACGAGTAGGTCATGGTGTGGGTACCGCCTCGGAGCTTTGGTCGGCGCGGGGACGCTGACGGGGGTGAAGAAAACGGGATTCGGGATTTGGGATTCGGGATTCGCAAACGCGCGCTGCTGTTCTACGAATCCCCAATCCCCAATCCCCAATCTCGCAAGAAAAACGGACAAAGCCCGGGGGTTTTCACCCCCAGGCTGAATACAACTACCAGCGACTCGCGCTGGATCCCGGATCAACGTACTTGTTTGTACTTTCCGGAATGAGGACTCCTGTCCTCACTTGATCTCGACGGTGGCGCCAGCGGCTTCCAGATCCTTCTTGATCTTGGCCGCATCATCCTTGCTGACCGCTTCCTTGACGACGGCCGGTGCAGACTCCACCAGGTCCTTGGCTTCCTTGAGGCCAAGACCGGTGACGGCGCGCACAACCTTGATGACTTCAACCTTCTTGTCGCCGGCAGCCTTCAGGCCGACCGTGAACTCGGTCTGCTCTTCAGCGGCAGCGGCCGGGCCGGCAGCGGCCGGACCAGCAGCGACGGCCACCGGGGCAGCGGCGGAAACACCAAACTTCTCTTCCAGCGCCTTGACCAGTTCCATCACCTCAACGAGGGACTTGCTGGCGATCGCGTCGATGATCTGTTCATTGCTAAGGGACATGATTGACTCCTGAAAAACGGCTATTGATTGGATACCGAAAGATCGAACGATCAGGCTGCCTTGGTTTGGCCGACCTGGTTGATGACCCGCGCCACTTGCGAGGCGGGTTCAGCCAGGACACGGACCAGCATGGTGGCAGGCTGTGCGAGCAAGCTGACCAGCATGGTGAGTGCCTGTTCGCGGGTCGGCAGCGAGGCCAGCACTTCAACGTGCGTCCCCGGATATGCCTTTCCGCCAACTGCCACCAACTGGGGTTTCAGCTTCTCGTTTGCCTTGGCAAATTCCTTGATCAGGCGACCGGCAGCGCCGGGATCTTCCGTCGAAAAGGCGTACAGCAGCGGACCAGTGAGTGTGTCCTTGACACACGCATAGTCGGTGCCGTCGACAGCGCGGGAAACCAGGGTGTTTTTTGCCACCTTGATGTAAACCCCGCCCTGTCGTGCCTTCTTGCGCAGCTCGGTGAGCTGGCTGACGGTGAGACCGGCGTACTCGGACGCGACCAGTGAATGTGCCTTGGCAGCCACGTTCGCCAGTTCGGCAACGACCTCTTTCTTTTGTGCAAGATTGAGTGGCATTGCTTTCTCCGATTGGGACCGCAGCGCTCCTGCGCTTTGCGATTCCCGAAAACGACACGGATTTGCGATCCATCGCGCATCCGTTGGCACCTTGCGATGCCCTGTCTGGTGGCCGTTTCAGATGACTCTGTCAGGCGACACCATCTACGCAGGCTGGGGGATTGAGACCAGTCGGACCAGTTCGGGTTGCTCCATTGCCTTGCATGCTTCCATGCATCCCGTTCTTGTCTTTCCGGTCGCCTGCGGTCTTTGACGGCTGGCTTCAACCCGTTTCCGGGTATCCACACGCCCTCAAAACCCTGGTGATCGCCTGTGCGATCACCATGAATGTGTTTACTTGAGCGGCAGGCTCGATGGATCAACAATCACGCCGACGCCCATCGTGCTCGACAGCGATACCTTCTGCACGAAGATGCCCTTGGCCGACGCAGGCTTGGCCCTGATCAGGTCGGCGAGCAGGTGTCCGAGGTTCTCGCTCAACGCATTGGCGTCGAAATTGACCTTGCCGATCGTGCAATGAATGATGCCTGCCTTGTCGTTGCGGAAGCGGACCTGGCCTGCTTTTGCGTTCTTCACCGCAGTGACGACATCCGCTGCCACCGAGCCGTCCTTCGGGTTCGGCATCAAACCACGCGGGCCAAGCACCTGGCCCAGCTTGCCGACCACGCGCATGGCGTCGGGCGTCGCAATGACGCGGTCGTAGTTGAGGTCGCCGCCCTGCATCTTCTCGGCGAGATCATCCATGCCAACCACATCGGCGCCGGCGGCGCGTGCTGCTTCCGCCTTCTCACCGGCCGGGCAGAACACCGCCACGCGCACGCTCTTGCCGGTTCCATGCGGCAGCACGGAGGAGCCGCGCACGCCCTGGTCGGACTTCTTGGCATCGATGCCCAGACGGATGGCTACATCCACCGACTCGACAAACTTGGTCTTGGCGCCTTCCTGCACGAGCTTGATCGCATCGGCCAGTCCGTAAGCCTTGCCCTGCGTGACTTTTGCGCGGATTGCCTTGTAACGCTTGCTGATATTCGACATGTCTTAACCCTCCACCACCAGGCCCATGCTGCGCGCGCTGCCGGCGATGGTTCGCACGGCGGCGTCCAGGTCTGCCGCAGTCAGATCCGGCTCTTTCGCCTTGGCGATGTCCTCGAGCTGCTTGCGTGTGACCTTGCCAACCTTCTCGGTGTTGGGGCGCTTGGATCCCGACTGGATGCCAACTGCCTTCTTCAGCAGGATGGTTGCCGGCGGGGTTTTGGTGATGAACGTGAATGTGCGATCCGAATACGCGGTGATCACGCACGGAATCGGCAGGCCGGGTTCGAGCTTCTGCGTCGCGGCATTGAATGCCTTGCAGAATTCCATGATGTTCAATCCACGCTGACCCAAGGCCGGACCGACCGGCGGCGACGGATTGGCCTGACCGGCCTTGACCTGCAGCTTGATGTAACCGACTACTTTCTTTGCCATTGTGTTTTACTCCTGCGAGTGCAAACGCCTGTTGTCAGGCTCCTCGCTGTTTGGATTTCCGGGAATCGGGAATGGAGAATGGGGAATCGTCAAAGCAAAGCGAGAAGCCGCTCTACCATTCCCGATTCTCTATTCCCGAATCCCAGCTTCAACAACTCCCGGCCCTTCAGGCCTTCTCCACCTGGCCAAACTCGAGTTCGACCGGAGTGGAGCGACCAAAAATCAATACCGCAACACGCAGACGGCTCTTTTCATAGTTGACTTCCTCGACCACGCCGTTGAAGTCGTTGAACGGCCCTTCCGTGACACGAACCATTTCGCCAGGCTCGAAGAGCACCTTCGGCTTGGGCTTGTCCACGCCATCCTGCACGCGACGCAGGATTGAATCCGCTTCCGAATCCTTGATCGGCATCGGACGATCAGCGGTTCCGCCGATGAAACCCATGACCTTGGGCGTTTCCTTCACCAGATGCCAGGACTCGTCGTCGATGCGCAGGGTGCGATTTTCTTCGTGGGTCTCGATCTGCACCAGCACGTAACCCGGGAAGAACTTCCGCTCGCTGCGCCGCTTCTGTCCACCACGCATTTCGATGACTTCTTCCGTGGGCACCAGGATCTCGCCGAAGCGCTCTTCCATCGACGCCCGCGCCACGCGTTCACGGAGCGCGCGCGCAACCTGGTTTTCAAAACCGGAGTAAGCGTGTACGACGTACCAACGTTTTGCCATGTCCGCCTCAGTGCCCGAGCGTCAGCAACCAGTCCATCACGACCCATTTCAAGATCAGGTCGATCAGGCCCAGGATGAGGCTGATGATGATAACCACCACGCCGATGACGGCCGTGGTCCGCAGCGTCTCTTCGCGCGTTGGCCAAACCACCTTGCGCAACTCGAACTGCGATTCGGAGATGAACACGCGCAGGCTGCGCCCGGTGTGCGTGGCCGCACCGACAACCCCGGCAAGCACGAACGCGCCAATCAACGCGACGATTCGCAGCGCGGTCGTCCAGGTGCCTGCAAAGTAATAGAAGCCCACCAGTCCGGCGACGATCAACAGTCCAGCCAAGCTCAACTTGACCAGATCGATTGCGCTGTTACCCGTGGATTGTTCGACTTTTGCGTTCATTCAACCTGCCGTCAATGCGGAAAACCGCCATCCATTCTCATTCTGACCAGCTATGGCGAGCTGGCACGCCAGGAGGGACTCGAACCCCCAACCTGCGGTTTTGGAGACCGCTGCTCTGCCAATTGAGCTACTGGCGTAGGTGGTGCAGGGAATCGAGAATCGGGAATTGAGAATGGTTGGAGCAGAGCGGTCAATCGCTTTGCTTGGCTTTACCTATTCCCCACTCTCAATTCTCTATTCCCGTCCGTTACTCAAAAATCTTCGCCACCACGCCCGCGCCGACCGTGCGTCCACCTTCGCGAATCGCAAAGCGCAGACCCTCGTCCATCGCGATCGGGGCAATCAAGCTCACCACCATCTTCACGTTGTCACCCGGCATCACCATCTCGACGCCTTCCGGCAGCTCGCACGCACCCGTCACGTCCGTCGTGCGGAAATAGAACTGCGGACGGTAGCCCTTGAAGAACGGCGTATGACGACCGCCTTCGTCCTTCGACAGCACGTACACTTCCGCCTCGAACTTCGTGTGCGGCGTGATGCTGCCCGGCTTGCACAGCACCTGGCCGCGCTCCACGTCGTCACGCTTCGTGCCGCGCAGCAACAGACCCGCGTTGTCGCCCGCCTGGCCCTGGTCCAGCAGCTTGCGGAACATCTCAACGCCCGTCACCGTCGTCTTCTGCGTCGGACGAATGCCGACAATTTCAATTTCGTCGCCCACCTTGATGATTCCGCGCTCAATGCGGCCCGTCACCACCGTGCCGCGACCGGAGATCGAGAACACGTCCTCAACCGGCATCAGGAATGGCTTGTCGATGTCGCGCTGCGGCTCCGGAATCCATGCGTCCAGCGCGTCCACCAGCTTGATGATCGCCGGCACGCCAATCTCCGACTGGTCGCCTTCCAGCGCCTTCAGCGCCGAGCCCTTGATGATCGGCGTGTCGTCGCCCGGGAACTCGTACTTCGACAGAAGCTCGCGCACTTCCATCTCGACCAGCTCCAGCAACTCGGCGTCATCCACCATGTCCGCCTTGTTCAGGAACACCAGCACGTACGGCACGCCCACCTGGCGCGCCAGCAGGATGTGTTCGCGCGTCTGCGGCATCGGGCCGTCCGCGGCCGAGCACACCAGGATCGCACCGTCCATCTGCGCCGCGCCCGTGATCATGTTCTTCACGTAGTCGGCGTGGCCCGGGCAGTCCACGTGCGCGTAGTGGCGATTCGGGGACTCGTACTCCACGTGCGCCGTCGAAATCGTGATGCCGCGCGCCTTCTCTTCCGGCGCCGCGTCAATCGCGTCATACGCCTTGAACTCGCCGCCAAAACGATCCGCGCCCACCTTCGTCAACGCCGCCGTCAGCGTCGTCTTGCCATGGTCAACGTGACCAATCGTGCCTACGTTTACGTGCGGCTTCTTGCGCTCGAACTTCTCTTTGGACATGGCTGTGTATCTCGCTGACGTTGTTTGTTGAAGCTTCTACTGAAACGAACGACCAATGCGGTCGCTTCCTGATTCCCGCGATCTGGATGATCGCGCGGGTCAACTCTTCTTGATGACCGCCTCGGCAATGCTTGTTGGCGCTTCGGCGTAGTGGTCGAATTCCATGGTGAAGGTTGCACGGCCCTGCGACATCGAGCGCAAGCTGGTCGCGTAACCGAACATTTCGCCCAACGGTACCTGCGCTGCAATGACCTTGCCGGAAGGCGTGTCATCGGTGCCCTGCAGCAAACCGCGACGCCTGCTCAGGTCACCCATCACATCGCCGAGGTAATCCTCCGGCGTCACCACCTCGACCTTCATCACCGGCTCGAGCAGGACCGGATTGGCCTTGTTGAAACCTTCCTTGAAGCCCATCGAGCCGGCCACCTTGAAGGCCATTTCGTTGGAGTCGACTTCGTGATACGAACCGTCGACGAGCTTGATCTTGATGTCGACTACCGGATATCCAGCCATCGGACCGCTGGTCATCGCTTCACGGATACCCTTGTCAACGGCCGGCACGTACTCCTTGGGCACCGACCCACCAACAGTCTCGTTGATGAATTCATAGCCCGCGCCGCGCTCCTGAGGCTCGATCTCCAGGACGACATGACCGTACTGGCCCTTGCCACCCGACTGCCTAACGAACTTGCCTTCCTGACGAACCGCCTTGCGGATCGTTTCGCGGTAGGCAACCTGCGGCTTGCCGACATTGGCCTCGACATTGAACTCGCGACGCATGCGGTCGACCAGAATGTCCAGATGCAACTCGCCCATGCCGGCAATGATGGTCTGGCCGGATTCCTCATCCGTGCGCACGCGGAAGGACGGATCCTCCTGCGCCAGGCGTGACAGGGCGATACCCATCTTTTCCTGGTCCGACTTGGTTTTCGGCTCCACTGCCATGGCGATCACCGGCTCCGGGAACGTCATCCGCTCGAGCGTGATCACCTTGTCTTGCGCGCACAGGGTGTCACCCGTGGTGACATCCTTGAGACCCACTGCGGCGGCGATATCGCCAGCTCGCACTTCCTTGATCTCATCGCGCTGATTTGCATGCATCTGCAGCAGGCGACCAACGCGTTCCTTCTTGCTCTTTACCGGATTGTAGACGGTGTCGCCTGAACTCAGGACACCCGAGTACACGCGGAAGAACGTCAGCGACCCGACAAACGGGTCGGTCATGATCTTGAATGCGAGCGCAGCGAACGGCGCATCATCGCCTGCGGCGCGCGAGTCTTCCTTTTCGGAATCGTCCACGCCCTTTACAGGGGGACGATCACCTGGCGACGGCAGCAACTGGATGACGGCATCCAGCATGGCCTGAACGCCCTTGTTCTTGAAGGCCGTGCCGCAATAGACGGGAATGATCGAACCGCCAACGGTGCCGGCGCGAATGCCGCCGAGGACCTCGGATTCGGAGATTTCGCCGTCTTCGAGATACTTGTTCATCAGTTCCTCGGAAGTTTCGGCCGCAGCCTCCACCAGGAACGAACGCGCCTTCTCGCTGGCGTCCTTGAGCGAAGCCGGGATGTCGCGGTACTCGAACTTGAGCCCCTGCGATTCGACGTCCCAGTAGATGGCCTTCATCTTGACCAGATCGATGACGCCCTCAAAATTCTCTTCGGCGCCAATCGGCAGCTGCATCGGAACCGGACTCGCACCTAGGCGCGACTTCAGCTGAGCAACCACTTTCTCGAAATCTGCTCCGGTGCGATCCATCTTGTTGATGAATGCGAGCCTGGGAACGCTGTATTTGTTGGCCTGGCGCCACACCGTTTCCGACTGCGGCTGAACTCCACCTACGGCACAAAGAACGAATACCGCGCCATCGAGCACGCGCAACGAACGCTCGACTTCAATGGTGAAGTCCACGTGCCCCGGTGTGTCGATGATATTGAAACGATGCTGCTCGAGCTTGCCGTCCATGCCGGACCAGAAACAGGTCGTAGCGGCAGACGTGATCGTGATGCCACGCTCCTGCTCCTGCTCCATCCAGTCCATCGTTGCCGCACCCTCATGCACCTCGCCAATCTTGTGATTGACGCCGGTATAGAAAAGGATGCGCTCGGTAGTCGTCGTCTTGCCGGCATCAATATGGGCCATGATGCCGAAGTTGCGGTACCGTTCGATGGGCGTGCTGCGTGCCACGTCAAGATCCTCGACCAGTTACCAGCGGTAGTGCGAGAAGGCCTTGTTGGCCTCCGCCATGCGATGCGTTTCTTCGCGCTTCTTCACGGCACCACCGCGGCTCTCGGCGGCATCCAGCAACTCAGCGGCCAGCTTCCGCGGCATGGTGTTCTCACCACGCTTGCGCGCAGCTTCGATCAACCAGCGCATTGCCAGGGCGATACGGCGTGACGAACGGACTTCAACCGGCACCTGGTAGGTCGCACCGCCGACGCGGCGCGACTTCACTTCGACGGCAGGCGCAACATTGCCCAGCGCCTTTTCGACGACGCCAACCGGTTCGGCGTGCTTCTCGCCGATCTGGTCGAGTGCGCCGTATACGATTCGCTCGGCGACGGACTTCTTGCCGCTCTGCATCACCATGTTGATGAAGCGCGCAATGACGTCACTGCCATGCTTCGGGTCCGGCAATGTGGTGCGGGTTGGATTGGAACCTTTACGCGACATGGATCAAACCTTGCTTGATTGACTGGCTCAGGACTTCGGGCGCTTCGCGCCGTACTTCGAACGACTCTGGCGGCGCTTGGCGACACCAGCTGCATCTAGACTGCCGCGCACCGTGTGGTAGCGCACACCCGGCAAATCCTTCACGCGACCGCCGCGAATCAGCACGACCGAGTGCTCCTGCAGGTTGTGGCCTTCGCCACCGATGTAGCTGATCACCTCGAAGCCATTGGTAAGACGCACCTTGGCAACCTTGCGCAGAGCAGAGTTCGGCTTCTTCGGTGTGGTCGTGTAGACGCGCGTGCACACGCCTCGACGCTGAGGGCAGTTCTGCAAGGCAGGCGATGCACTCTTGTACGTCTTGGGACTGCGAGGCTTGCGCACCAATTGATTGACTGTTGACATGCTTTTTGAGCCCTAAGAAACAAAAGACAGGCCGAGTGAACTCGACCTGCCCAGAAGCGGGAGTTTAACGTTCAGGTCGCAAGACTGTCAACGTCCGGCGACCTTACGTTCGCATCCATTCGCTCGAACACGAGTCGCATCCTGCGACTCATTTCGATGTAAGGTAGATCTTGCTTGTCAGCGCGTGTCGCCGTCGTCGGCGACCGATTCGGCAACTGAAGTCACGGAACCCAGCGCAGCCCTTTCGATATCGGTCAGCCCGCCTTGCGAACTCCGCCTTGCAGAGTGGTAGGCCAACCCCGTACCGGCGGGAATCAAGCGCCCAACTATAACGTTTTCTTTCAGGCCTCGCAAGGTATCCCGGGTGCCGCGCACGGCCGCCTCGGTCAACACGCGGGTCGTTTCCTGGAAGGACGCCGCGGAAATGAACGATTCGGTGGCCAGCGAGGCCTTGGTGATTCCCAGAAGCACTGGCAGGAACTCGGCCGGCTGTTCGCTGCGGGCGATAGCCCGGTCGTTCTCATCCTGGACTCGCAGGCGCTCGGCCTGCTCACCGCGCAGGAAGCGCGTATCGCCAGCCACCGAGATCTCAACTTTTCGCAACATCTGGCGAATTATTGCTTCGATGTGCTTGTCGTTGATCCGCACGCCCTGCAAGCGGTAGACGTCCTGGATTTCCTTGGTCAGATAAATCGCCAACGGTTCCACGCCGAGCAGACGCAAGATGTCATGCGGATTCGGCTCGCCGTCAACCACCGTCTCACCCTTCTCCACGTGCTCGCCTTCGAACACGATCACCTGGCGCCACTTCGGGATCAACTCCTCGTGCTCGCTGCCATCCTGATCGCGAATGATCAGGCGCTGCTTGCCTTTGGTGTCCTTGCCGAATGAAACCACGCCAGATCGCTCGGCCAGAATGGCAGGTTCCTTCGGCTTGCGCGCCTCGAACAAGTCGGCAACGCGCGGCAGACCGCCGGTGATATCACGGGTTTTCGAAGTTTCCTGCGGGATACGTGCAACGACGTCACCCACTCCGACCTCGGCACCATTCTGCAACGAAACAATGGCGCCCGCGGGCAGGAAGTACTGAGCGGAAATGTCCGTACCCGGAAGGCGCAGCTCGCCACCCTTCTTGTCGACCAGGCGGACCATGGGTCGCAGGTCTTTTGCGGCACTGCCACGACGCTTTGGATCCGTGACTTCGACGCTGGCCAGGCCCGTCAGGTCATCGGTCTTCTCATTGACCGTGATTCCCTCGACGAAGTCGATGTAGCGGATAACGCCGGCAACTTCCGACACGATCGGATGCGTGTGCGGATCCCACTTGGCGATGGTCTGACCGGCCTTGATGTCAGCACCGTCCTTGACCGAGATGACCGCACCATAAGGAACCTTGTAGCGCTCACGCTCGCGTCCGTGCGCATCCATGATCGACAACTCGCCCGAGCGCGAAACTGCGACCAGGTTGCCGTTGTTGTGCTGCACGGTCTTGACGTTGTTGAACTTGACAGCACCGGTCGTCTTGACCTGCACGTTGTCGATTGCGGCAGCTCGCGATGCCGCGCCACCGATGTGGAAGGTACGCATGGTCAGCTGGGTGCCCGGCTCACCAATCGACTGCGCTGCAATCACGCCGACTGCCTCGCCGATATTGACGATATGTCCACGTGCCAAATCGCGTCCGTAGCAGAGGCCGCAAACGCCGAAGGAGGCTTCGCACGTGATCGGCGAACGGACCAGCACGGCTTGTACGCCATCGGCCTCGAGCTGCTCCACGATCTTCTCGTCAAGCAGCGTTCCGCGCGTCACGATCGGATCTTCATCGTTGCCCGGGGCGAAAACATCCTCAGCGACGACTCGACCCAGCACGCGATCACGCAACGGCTCAACCACGTCACCACCTTCAACGATGGCCGTCATGGTCAAACCATTGCGTGTTCCGCAATCCTGGGAAGTGACGACAACGTCCTGGGCAACATCGACCAGACGACGCGTCAGGTAACCCGAGTTCGCCGTCTTCAACGCGGTATCCGCCAAGCCCTTGCGCGCACCATGGGTCGAGTTGAAGTACTGCAGGACATCGAGGCCTTCGCGGAAGTTGGCCTTGATGGGCGTCTCGATGATCGAGCCGTCGGGCCGCGCCATCAAGCCACGCATGCCCGCCAGCTGGCGAATCTGGGCAGCCGAACCTCGCGCACCGGAATCCGCCATGATGTAGAGCGAGTTCATCGACTTCTGGTTGACCGTTTCACCCTTGGCGGTGCTCACCTTGTCGATGCCGATGACATCCATCATCGCCTTGGCCACCTGCTCGTTGGTGCGTGACCAGATGTCGACAACCTTGTTGTAGCGTTCGCCGGCGGTGACCAGGCCCGACTGGAACTGGTTCTGGATCTCCACCACTTCCTTTTCCGCGCCTTCGAGGATTCCCTTCTTGGCATCCGGGATCTTCATGTCGTCGATACCGATCGAAATGCCGGCACGCGTTGCGTAGTGGAAGCCCATGTACATGAGCTTGTCCGCGAACACGACCGTCTCCTTGAGTCCAAGCAAGCGATAACAGGCATTGATCAGTCGCGAGATGCTCTTCTTGGTCAGCTCGGTATTCACCAATTCGAACGGAAGGCCCAGCGGAAGGATCTCGCACAGCAATGCGCGACCAACCGTGGTCTCCACGATCGCACGACGCGCAGCGCGCGCGCCGTCGGCGTCTGCCGACTGCGCAACGTCAAGGCGCACGCGAACCTTGGCATGCAGTTCGACCGCGCGGTTCTCGTATGCGCGATTCACTTCGTCGATGTTGGCGAACACCATGCCTTCACCGCGCACGTTCTCCAGCGCACGGGTCATGTAGTAGAGACCCAGCACCACGTCCTGCGTCGGCACGATGATCGGATCGCCGTTGGCCGGCGACAGGATGTTGTTCGACGACATCATCAGAGCGCGCGCTTCCAGCTGCGCTTCCAGCGACAGCGGCACGTGCACGGCCATCTGGTCGCCGTCGAAGTCCGCATTGAAGGATGTACACACCAACGGATGCAGCTGGATCGCCTTGCCTTCGATCAGCACGGGCTCGAATGCCTGGATACCCAATCGATGCAGGGTCGGAGCGCGGTTCAACAGAACTGGATGCTCGCGGATCACCTCCTCGAGGATGTCCCAGACGTCTCCTTTCTCCTGCTCGACCAGCTTCTTGGCTGCCTTGATCGTGGCGGCCAGGCCGCGGCGCTGCAACTTGGAGAAAATGAACGGCTTGAACAGCTCCAGGGCCATCTTTTTCGGCAGACCGCACTGGTGCAGCTTGAGCGTGGGACCAACCACGATGACCGAGCGACCGGAGTAGTCGACGCGCTTGCCAAGCAGGTTCTGGCGGAAGCGACCCTGCTTGCCCTTGATCATGTCGGCAAGGGACTTGAGCGGACGCTTGTTGGTGCCGGTGATGGCGCGACCACGGCGACCGTTGTCCATCAACGCGTCCACCGCTTCCTGCAGCATGCGCTTTTCGTTGCGCACGATGATGTCCGGCGCGTTGAGCTCAAGCAGGCGCTTGAGGCGATTGTTGCGGTTGATGACGCGGCGGTACAGGTCGTTGAGGTCGGAGGTTGCAAAGCGACCACCATCCAACGGAACCAGCGGGCGCAGGTCCGGCGGCAGCACCGGCAACACGGTCATCACCATGTACTCGGGGCGGTTGCCGGATTCCAGGAAGGCTTCCACCAGCTTGATGCGCTTGGTCAGGCGCTTGAGCTTGGTTTCCGATCCGGTGGAGGCAATTTCCTCGCGCAGGCGGATCAGCTCGGCATTCAGATCGATCGTCTTGAGCAGCTCGTAGACCGCTTCTGCACCCATGCGTGCATCGAACTCGTCACCATGCTCTTCCACGGCCTGCAGGTACTGCTCTTCATTGAGCAGCTGGGCACGTTCCAGTGCCGTCAGGCCCGGATCGATGACGACGTAGGCTTCAAAGTAGAGGATGCGCTCGATATCGCGCAGGGTCATGTCGAGCATCAACCCGATGCGCGAAGGCAGCGATTTCAGGAACCAGATGTGGGCAGTGGGGCTGGCCAGTTCAATGTGGCCCATGCGCTCACGGCGCACCTTGGCCAGAGTGACCTCGGTGCCGCATTTCTCGCAAACCACGCCACGGTGCTTCATGCGCTTGTACTTGCCGCACAGGCACTCGTAGTCCTTGGTCGGGCCAAAGATGGCGGCACAGAACAGGCCGTCACGTTCCGGTTTGAACGTACGGTAGTTGATGGTCTCCGGCTTCTTGACTTCGCCAAATGACCAGGAACGGATCAGGTCCGGCGAGGCAAGTGCAATCTTGATCGCATCGAAATCCAGCGTCTGGCGCTGCTGGTTGAACAGGTTAAGCAGGTCTTTCATGGAATTCTCCTCAAGCTCGGCAGCCGATCACTTGGACTTGGTTTCATCAAGCTCGATGTTGATTGCAAGCGAGCGGATTTCCTTGACCAACACGTTGAACGACTCGGGCATTCCGGCGACCATCTCGTGGTCTCCATCGACGATGTTCTTGTACATCTGGTTGCGGCCGGACACGTCATCGGACTTCACCGTGAGCATTTCCTGCAAGGTGTATGCAGCTCCGTAGGCCTCCAGCGCCCACACTTCCATCTCACCGAAGCGCTGGCCACCAAACTGTGCCTTGCCTCCGAGCGGTTGCTGGGTAACCAGCGAGTACGGACCCGTCGAACGCGCATGCATCTTGTCGTCAACCAGATGGTTGAGCTTGAGCATGTGCATGTAACCCACCGTGACCGGTCGATCGAACTTCTCTCCGGTGCGACCGTCGATCAGCGTGGTCTGTCCGGATTCCGGCAAGCCAGCCAGCTTGAGCATGGCCTTGATCTCGGACTCGAAAGCGC
>Ga0209063_1000865_pt1 | contig 17305 bp, 15 predicted proteins | sample KloWWTmeKNB19Kit_FD_187177 | JGI IMG/M metagenome (GOLD analysis project Ga0209063, IMG submission 187177) | Active sludge microbial communities from Klosterneuburg, Austria, studying microevolution and ecology of nitrifiers - Klosterneuburg... | ecosystem: Engineered > WWTP > Aerobic digester >... | reverse complement strand
TATGATATACCATCACAGCAGCAAGCTCTGGCCGTTAGCGACAAGTTTAAAGAGACCCTTCGACTTTGGAACTGGCCTTACGAAACCTCCGACTTAAGAAAACTGAAACGATACACTTTATCATTAAAATCGTAAATCAAGAATGTGGATTTTTATTGGTATAGTTTCTTTGGTAGTCTTCATTCTCATATTTAGAGAAATACAAGACAAAAAATTATTGGAGACTGTCACAAAGCGAAATAGAGGTACAAAAACAGAAAGAGATTTAGTGTTAAAATTCTTGAAGTATGGAATACCTGCACAAACCATTTTTCACGATTTGTATGTAAAAAAGCATAATGGAAAGTTTTCTCAAATTGATCTGGTAGTTGCAACGAAAGTAGGTATAATCGTACTCGAAGTAAAAGATTATAGCGGTTGGATTTTTGGAACCGGTCATAATTCTCAATGGACTCAAGTATTAGCATATGGCAAAAGAAAATATCGTTTATACAACCCGATAATGCAAAACAGTAACCATATTAGCGATTTAAAAAAGCAACTCAGACAATTTGAAACTGTACCGTTTTATTCAATTGTCGTGTTCTACGGTAACTGTGTATTGAAGGACATCAATTTTGTACCCAATGGAACATTTCTTGTAAAATCAAATAGAGCATTAGAAGTTATGGAAACGCTTATGGAGAATAATGAACTTGCTCGTTATACTAATAAAAATGAAATAGTCCATATATTAAAAGAGGCAGTGAAAAATGGAGAAGACAAAGAAACTCAAATTCAACACATAAAAAATGTCCGAGAAATGCTAAGCAAGGATAGGATATTTGACTGAATAGAAAATAAGAAAAAAACCTGCCGCTAACATGAACCTGTGTGAAAAACCAAACAAATTTCAGCCAATTGCAAATCCAAGCTGTAGTTCGGGCTGGACAAACAACTTTCAACTTTAGTTCTTAATTTCATCAGAAGTTTTTCAATCAGTAGCGGTTGTAGGCGGACGAATATCTAATTTCAAACCTGTAGAAAGCCCTGCTCGTTATGTCCAACTTTTTAAAAAACATTCGTATAAATTTAATTTTATGAGACAAGTACTTTCTTATTTCACCTTATCCATTTTAGTAATTGTTATTGGCTGCAAGACAAATAATATGAGTGGTGTGTATGTATGCGACCAATCACAAAAAAAGGCAGACACAACTATTAACCATGGAAACACTGTTGAGAAATTTCTTGATTTAACATGCACAATTGAAGAGTTAGACTTCAAAGGGAATAGTACGGTGGTGCTGAAGATGGAAAATGGACCAATTGTTACAAGCTATGTTGTCGACAAAGACTACATCCGGGTAAAAGGCTCCGGTGCAGATATGTTATTCAAAATAAAAGACAATAAGACATTAAGCGGAGAAGGAATGTTCCCGGGGGAATATCACAAAAAATAAAGCTCCACACAACCTGAACGGTGTAAATTTACCAGGCATCGGTTACTGGCTGATGTTTTTCAAATAAAGGCACATCCAGGCCCTGACCGTTAGCGGTAATACAATCGGTCACTATTTCCAATTGCTATATGACAAATTTTATAAAGCCATATAACCCAGACTGGATAACAGAATTTGAAGCGCTAAAAAACTACCTTATAACAGGTTTAAAAGATTTTGACATTGATATACAACATATAGGAAGTACATCTATACCTGGACTCTGTGCAAAGCCCATTATTGACATTGACATCATCTTAAAACAAAAAATACAACTTGGTGACATTTCTGCGAAACTTGAAAAACTTGGATATAAAAACAAAGGCGAACAAGGAATTTCCGGACGCCACGCCTTTAGACAAACTTCCGGCCTGACACCCTCAACTGCTGACCGAAAAAAATGGCAAGAACATCATCTTTATGTTTGCTACCCGGAAAGTTTAGCTTTAAAAAATCATTTACTTTTCAGAGACGTATTAATACAAAACAAGGACCTTGTAAATGAATATGCTCAATTAAAAATAAATCTGACAAAAGAAAAAGGTATGACTAGAGAGAAATATACAATGCAAAAAACTCACTTTATTTTATCAGTACTTGCACTTAACGGGCTTGACGAAAAAGAGTTAAATGAAATAAAAGCTGCAAACCTGTAAATGTACTATCGCTAAAAAGGACTGTGTAAAAGCCAATCAATTTCTTCTTTTTTACATTTTGCCTGTGTAATGAACCGGGCAGATGGAACCCGGAATATCACTACATTGCATAGCTGTGTCTATAAGTAACCATTCTGCAGTAACGAGTAAACAATGAACAGGAAGGCAAGTAAATTAGAAAAATGATCACTAAACCATCCATCCTTGCACCATTAAGAAATTATACTTTTATATTACTATCCGTTTCATTTGCTTCCTGCAACACGGATAACAAAACAGGCAACAGCAACAATACTGCAACAGAATCCACTTCAGTTCCCGGCAACGAATTCAATACTGATAATCTACGTACGATAACGACAACTGCCATTAACAAAAACATCCGCAGTATTTTCCAGGATAAAAAAGGCAATTACTGGTTCGGCACCAATGGTGCTGGTGTGTATCGCTATGACGGAAAAACGATACGGCATTTTACTGCGAAAGATGGCCTGGCAGGCAACCAGGTTCAAAGTATACAAGAAGATCAAACCGGTAATATTTTTTTCGGAACAGGTGGATTCGGCATCAGTAAGTTTAACGGACAAAGTTTTACCACGCTGACAACAAAAGAAAATGTACAAGTAAGCAACGGGGGTCTCCGGGACTGGAAAGCAACAACCACCGACCTATGGTTCTATGCTGGTGGTGGCGCTTTTCGTTATAACGGCAATTCGCTTGTCTATTTGCCTTTAGATAATCCCGGTTTAAATCCAAAAAATCCGCAAAGCTCACCGTATGAGCTGAGTAGCTATGCTGTATACAGCATACTGCAGGACAAGAAAGGTAATATTTGGTTCGGTACACAGGCCCGTGGTGTGTGTCGCTTCGATGGACAATCTTTTACCTGGTTCACTGAAAAAGGACTGGGTGGCCCGGCCGTACTGGGTTTGTTTGAAGACAGTCACGGAAATATCTGGTTCGGAAATAATGGTGCCGGATTATTCCGGTATGATGGAAAGACCTTAACCAATTTTACAGCAGAAAAAAAACTGGGTAATAATGAATTCAGCCTTGCAGGTAATCCCGGCCCTGGTACCCTTGCCCGTATTTATTCAATAAACGAAGACAAGACGGGAAACCTCTGGATAGGAACCTTAGACGCAGGTGCCTGGAGATATGATGGAAACACTTTAACGAATTTTACGACCAAAGACGGACTGACCAGTAATGCAATAAATACAATTTATAAAGACAAGTTTGGCGAACTTTGGTTTGGAACGGACGGTGATGGCATGTGCCGGTTCAATGGAAAGACCTTTACAGCGTTGGTTGTACAATAGTGGTACAATAAAACAGAAGCAATCATCTAAAACATTAATACAATGAAAACATCCAAACATGTATTAATTGCATTGTTGCAGTTCACAATTATCAGCACAAAAGCCCAGGTTGGTATTGGCACTCCTGCTCCTGCTGCTTCTGCCCAACTTGATATTTCATCTACGAGCAAGGGATTACTTGTGCCCCGCATGACCCAGGCACAACGAACAACCATTGCAACCCCCGATGCCGGCTTGCTGGTGTACCAGACAGATGGTGCTTCTGGATTTTATTATTTTAAAAGTGGTGGATGGTTACGATTGGTTGCCGAATCATCTTATCCGGCAGTTACTATCTGTACGCAATTGTGGATGGATAAAAACCTGGATGTAACCACCTATCGTAACGGGGATATTATACCTTATGTTACGGACCAGACAGAGTGGGCTGCATTAACAACAGGCGCCTGGTGTTATTACAATAATGACCCTTCCAGCAATGCAGTATATGGCAAATTATATAACTGGTATGCCATCAATGATTCCCGTGGGCTGGCACCGGCGGGCTGGCATGTGGCAACAGATGCAGAGTGGAGTACGTTGTCAACCTGTTTGGGCGGGGCATCAGTGGCAGGAGGTAAAATGAAGGTGACAGGTACTACAACATGGGCATCACCGAATAATAATGCCAGCAATAGCAGTGGATTTGCAGCCCTTCCGGGTGGTATCCGTACGAATGGCTCCAGCAACTACTTTGTTGACCTAAATTATTTTAGTCATTTCTGGAGTGCAACGGAACTTATTCCCACACCCCAACTCGCCTTCAGCAGATACATAATTAACTCTGGAGGTGACCTCACACAATATAACGGGTTTGCAAAGAGCTTTGGGCTGTCCGTTCGTTGTATCAGGGATTGATCATTATGCTGTTTGATTATTTGTCAATTGCAGTGAATATTATTCTACACTTTGTAAGGAAAAACTTCTAGCGGCAGATAAACCTACAATGAAGCCTTTATAGTTATACCTTGTACTATCTTGTTTGGTTAATCATTTCTTCATGACTTCCCTATAAATCCCGTTTTTCAGGGATAGAGTAGTTTAATTAAGAAAGACATATTTGTACTTAAAACTTAAATTGTATGAAACTGCAATCCCTGATCATCGCACTAAGTTTGCTGACAACTGCAACTGCACAAAATGTAGGGATTGGCACTACCACACCTGTTGCCCGGTTGCATGTAGCAGATAGTAATGTTTTATTTACCGGGCCTCTTACAGTACCCGGAACAACCACTTATGATCCTCCTGCATCCGGCGCAGGAAGCCGTATGATGTGGTATCCGCAAAAAGCTGCATTCAGGGTTGGCTTTGCTGAGAGTACACATTGGGATAAAGATAATATTGGCCGGTTTTCTTTTTCATCAGGATATAATGGCAAAGCAATTGGATTTGCTTCCACCAGTATGGGTGTTACTACAATTGCCAGTGGATTTGCTTCTACCAGTATGGGATCTTTTACAACCGCCAATGGAGATTATTCCACAAGCATGGGAAAAAATACAACCGCCAATGGAATTTACTCCACCAGTATGGGATACTATACATCCGCCAATGGAGATTATTCCACAAGTATGGGAAATTTCACAATCGCAACATCTGAGAATTCGTTAGTAATAGGTAAATACAACGAAAATACTAATACTAACCGTTTATTTGAAATAGGCAATGGTACTGGAGTTAATGCCAGAAGCAATGCCCTTACAGTTTTGGTAGATGGCAATATAGGAATTGGTACTACTACTCCCACCCGTCCACTTTCATTTCCACCTTTTTTAGGAGAAAAAATATTACTCTACCCCGGAGGGATTGGTGAAGTAGGTATCGGTGTTTATGGAAATGAATTAAGGTTGCATGCAGATAACCCCGGGGCTAAAGTAAGCTTTGGCACACAAACCAATGCCGGTGCTTTTACAGAAGCAGGGAAATTTGAAATTTCCGGCGGGTATGCATTAAGTGTGTTCGGCAGTATCTGGGCCAATGGAACTACCTATGCCAGTGATGAACGTTTTAAACAAAATATTACAGCAATAAAATCTCCGTTACAAAAATTACTGCAATTAAATGGAGTGGAATATGAAATGAAAACAGATGAATTTTCTAAAAACCATTTTCTGCCGGGCAGGCAAATGGGTTTGCTGGCGCAGAATGTAGAAACAATCGTTCCGGAGGCTGTGCATGAAAAAGATGGTTACAAGGGAGTTGACTATGCCAGGCTGGTGCCCTTACTGATAGAATCTATAAAAGAACAAAATAAAAAAATAGAGGAACAACAAAAGCAAATAGATGAACAGAGAAAAATGATTGAAGAACTTTTAAAGAAACAGTTATGAAAAAAATGTTTAGCCTTGTAATTGTTGTTTCATCCTGTATGCATGTTGAAGCACAAAATGTTGGAATAGGTACAACCACACCCTTAGCAAGATTACATGTAACAGACAGTAATGTGGTCTTTAGTGCAACAGGTTTAGCAGTTCCGGTTCCGGGCAATCCGCCTGTATCCGGCACCGGCCGGAGAATGATGTGGTATGCTGACAAGGGTGCTTTTAGGGTTGGCTATGCGGCAGGTACAAGTTGGGATAGAACAAATGTGGGCAACTATTCTTTTGCATCCGGTTATGGCTCTGTTGCTTCGGGTGATTATTCCTCAGCATTAGGCTTAAATAATAAAGCAGCGGGTATGAGCAGCGTTGCGCTGGGCAACAATGCCCAGGCAAACACAGATTATTCCACGGCCATTGGCGGTGTAAGTTTTGCTAATGGGCTAAGTTCAACAGCCATCGGCTTCCAGGCTTTTGCCACCGGCGACTATTCCACTGTATTGGGATATAACAATATTTCAAAAGCGCTGGGTGGAATTGTAATGGGTATGTATAATGATGCAACAGATACCCCCAATCCTAATGACACTTCTTCTCTTGATAGAATTTTTCAAATAGGTAATGGCTATTATGATGCCATCATAGATGATGAAGTAAGAAGAAATGCCATAACCGTTTTAAGAAATGGAAATACAGGCATCGGTACATCCACTCCTGCAGCCTCAGCAGTACTCGATGTTAGTTCAACAACAAAAGGGTTTTTACCACCCCGGATGACAGCGGCTCAGCGGACGGCTATTGCAACACCGGCTGAAGGTTTGCTGGTTTACCAAACGGATGCTGTGGCAGGATTTTATTATATAAGAAACGGGATATGGACAGGATTAAATGATGCCGCAACATTCCCTGCCAATACTATCTGCACACAACAATGGATGGATAAAAACCTGGATGTAAACACTTATCGTAATGGAGACCCCATACCTTATGTAACCGACCCTGTTGCATGGGCTGCATTAACAACCGGTGCCTGGTGTTACTATAATAATGATCCATCCAATAATGCAACCTATGGAAAATTGTATAACTGGTATGCTGTAAACGATCCAAGAGGATTAGCCCCTGCAGGCTGGCATGTGCCCAGTACTACAGAATGGACTACGCTGGAAACCTGTTTAGGTGGACCAACAGTAGCAGGTGGTAAAATGAAAGTAAACGGTACCACAACCTGGCAAAGCCCCAATACGGGAGCCTCTAACAGCAGTGGCTTTGCAGGTCATCCGGGCGGATACCGTGACGAACTAAATGGGAGTTATGGATTTATTGGCCAATATGGTAACTGGTGGAGTTCAACTCAAAGTGGTCCCTCAAACGCATTTTTCCGTTACTTGTACTATGCGGATGCTTCTTTCTATGTATTCAGCTTGCCTAAGCAGAGAGGACAGTTTGTTCGCTGCATTAAGGATTGATTATTGTTGTACTGGATTTTTATAACTGCCCCGAAAAGAGCTTCCTTTCTTGGTACAATGGTTACAGGAGTTACTATTAATAATTCTGCTTGTAATTTGTGAGTGGAGAAAATTCATTTTATTTAAAACAATTCACCCGGTTTAGGTATACTAATTAGCTGCATTCCTGTACAATCCATGGACAATGCCGGCTGATGGAATATCACTCATCAGCATTGATCAACTTCAACTTCATTTTTTTAACCTGTAAGCCGATAGGCAGGTGCAAAATGTATTACATCAAAACGTTGATTTTAAAAGGTGATACTTTTTGAGAGGTATATCTAATATCATAAATTTATATATTGTGTATCATTGAAAAAAGAGAGAATAAATAATGAGAATAGTTACCTGGAATTGTAATGGTGCCTTAAGAAATAAGTTTGAACATCTTTCAGAACTTAATGCAGACCTCTATATAATCCAGGAATGCGAAAATCCAGAATCAGCAAAACATCAACAATATATTTCTTGGGCAGGAAACCATTTATGGAAAGGTGACAATAAAAACAAAGGACTCGGGGTCTTTGCTAAAAATAAAACAAACCTTGAATTAATTGACTGGTGCAATATTTATAAAAATCATGAGGTAAAACACTTCTTGCCTTGTTTGGTAAATTCCGATTTTCAATTACTTAGTATTTGGACAAGTCAAAACAAATCACCAAATTTTGGTTACATAGGACAATTGTGGAAATATTTAGAAATAAACAAGTCAAAATTTAAAAAAATAATTCTAGCTGGTGATTTTAACAGTAACACAATCTGGGATGAATGGGATAGATGGTGGAATCATTCTGATGTTGTGAGCGACTTATCTAAAATTGAAATCAACAGCCTGTATCATCGATATTTTAATGAGGAACAAGGAAAAGAAACTAAACCAACTTTCTTTCTTCAAAGAAATAGAGCAAAACCCTACCATATTGACTACATTTTTGCATCAAAAGAGATAGAAAATAATATGACTAATTTTGAAATAGCAACTATTGATAAATGGTTAAATTATAGCGATCATCTTCCTGTTATTTGTGAAATAAATACTTTATAAATGAAATTCAGTAATACAATAAAATATTCCTTATTGACGGAGAACCAAATCAAATAGGTTTTCCCAATAAATACCCGAGATTCTAAACAGTTAAAATATATGCTCACCTGTATACGAACCAATTCTTCCCAAAATCATTTTCAGCAACTCGTCAGGGAACTGGATGCAGACCTGAGCGTAAGGGATGGCGAGGAACATGCCTTCTATGCCCAATTCAATAAAACAGACAGGATAAAACATGTGGTGGTGGCGTATGATAACGAAACACCGGTTGGTTGCGGCGCCATCAAAGTATATGCAGCAGATACCATGGAAGTAAAGAGAATGTATGTACCCCTGCACCGGCGGGGACAGGGCATTGCTTCACTTATTTTAGAGGAGCTGGAAAAATGGTGCCGGGAACTTAACTATAACAAGTGCATATTAGAAACAGGTATCCGGCAACCCGAAGCCATCCGCCTTTATGAAAAGAACGGTTATGCCCGCATCCCCAACTATGGCCAATATGCCAACATGGACAACAGTGTATGCTTTGAAAAGAAATTGGGTTGATCAGCTTGCTACGGGCCTGCCGCTACTAACTTCTTCATTCCCAAACTACTGCTTTACTCAAAGTTGAGCCTGTACAAAGCTCTGAAACCCTTACCTTTGCGGCAATTTATTTTTAAGTTCTTATTTCTAAAACAAGCAGTTATGGCAGATATTTTTGAACGTTTACTGAAGAATGCCGGCCCTCTTGGTCAACATCGTGAAAGGGCACACGGCTATTTTGCTTTCCCTAAACTGGAAGGAGACATTGGCAGCCGGATGAAATTCCGCGGTAAAGACATGATCGTATGGAGCCTGAACAACTACCTGGGCCTGGCCAACCACCCCGAGGTACGGAAAGCAGATGCAGAAGGCGCAGCCCAATACGGACTCGCCTACCCCATGGGTGCCCGTATGATGAGTGGCAACAGTAACCTCCACGAACAATTAGAAGCTGAACTCGCCGCTTTTGAACATAAGGAAGATGCCGCCCTGCTGAACTACGGTTACCAGGGAATGGTCAGTATCATTGATGTACTGTGCAGCCGTCATGACGTGATCGTCTATGATGCCGAAAGCCATGCCTGCATCATTGATGGTGTTCGTTTACACCCGGGCCACCGTTTCGTTTTCAAGCATAACGAGGTGGAGGATTGCGAAAAACAATTACAGAGAGCTGCAGCCTTGATAGAAAAACAAAAAGCCGGTGGTATATTGGTTATCACAGAAGGTGTGTTTGGCATGGCCGGCGACCAGGGTAAATTGAAAGAGATCGCTGCGCTGAAAGAAAAATACCAGTTCCGTTTATTGGTGGATGATGCACATGGCTTTGGCACCCTCGGCAAAACAGGTGCCGGTGCCGGTGAAGAACAGGGTGTTCAGGATAAAATAGATCTTTACTTCTCTACGTTTGCCAAATCAATGGCTTCAATAGGTGCCTTTGTGGCCGGTGACAAAAAGATCATTGATTTTATACGGTATAATATCCGTTCACAAATCTTTGCCAAGAGCTTACCCATGCCATTGGTAATCGGAAACCTGAAGAGACTGGAACTGTTACGCAATCACCCCGAACTGAAAGAGAAACTCTGGAGCAATGCCCGCAAACTGCAGAACGGTTTAAAAGAAAGAGGATTTGATATAGGTAATACTGATTCAGTGGTGACACCGGTGTATATGAAAGGGGATGTACCCGAAGCTACTGCAATGGTGATGGACCTGCGGGAGAACTACGGCATTTTCGCCTCCATTGTAGTGTACCCGGTTATTCCAAAAGGACATATTATTTACCGCCTGATCCCCTCTGCAATTCATAATGATGAGGATATTGAACTGACACTGAAAGCTTTTTCTGAAACCAAGAAAAAGCTGGATGCCGGTGAATATAAAGTGGAAGCAATTCCCGACATGGCGGAAACGAAATAAGCAATATAATTTTTCATCCTGAGCCTGGCAAGGATGAGTTTTTAAAAATCGAGGCTGTCTCAAGAACAAACAAATTTGTCACATTGAGTTTATCGAAATGCGTACAAATTTGTTTACCAATCATTGTCATATTTCGGCTTTGCTCAATATGACAATGATTGGGACTTTTGAGACAGCCTCGTCTTTTATTTGTACGGCAGCACCTTTTGGCCTGTTTACCCTACATTTACCCTTTAAAAATTACCACATTATGCGTAAGCTTTTTCTGCTACTCTTTCTGCTGCCGGTAATGGCCGTAGCACAAAAGAAATCCATCACGTTGGAAGACATTTACAAAAAGGGAACTTTCCGCGGCGAACCGGTCAGGGCTGTTTTTGATCAAACCACAAAAGAACCGGAACTGAAACTGGAAGGCCTGAAAGATGAGAGCGGCAAAACATTCGGTCAACCGGAAGATGTGATCACCTCTGCTGCTAACCCTGTTGTTGCTATCCTGAAAAAAGGTACAGAACCCATTTACCGCCGTTCTTCCAAATCATACATATACATATACGATACAACAACTAAAAAACTGGTAAAGCCGGAGAATGAAAAAGTATTGCATCCCACCTTCTCGCCCGACGGAAGCAAGATCGCCTATGTAAAGGAAAATAATTTATACGTATATGATATTGCGGCCGGGAAAGCTACAGCGATAACCACTGATGGTAAATGGAATTTTATTATCAATGGCAACTGCGACTGGGTATATGAGGAAGAATTTGAATTCACCCGAGCCTACGAATGGAGCCCCAAAGGAAATTATATCGCCTACTATCGTTTTGATGAAAGCAAAGTGAAAGAGTATAATATGACGATGTACGATAATGCCCACAATAAGGATTACCGGTATAAATATCCCAAAGCTGGTGATGAGAACTCCACCGTTGAGATTTATATCCACGATGTAGCCAAAGGGACCAGGGCAAAAGCACAATATGAACAGGGTGATATATATATCCCCCGTATCAAGTGGACAAAAGATGATAATAACCTTATCGTTTACTGGATGAATCGTCACCAGAATGAATTAAAATTATTATCTACCAATGCCGCTACCGGTGCCAGTAACCTGCTGTATGAAGAAAAGAATAAATACTTCGTGGAGATCAACGATGACTGGTGGTATTTAAAAGATGGCAAAAATTATCTCTTCACCAGCGAGATGAATGGTTACCGGCATTTATATCTCTACAGCCTGGACGGGAAAACAAAGACACAGGTAACAAAAGGCAACTATGAAGTGACCGATGTAAACGGTGTGGATGAAGTGAATAAAAGAATTTATTTCACGATGGCTTACCCGAGACCGATGGACAGGAATTTATTTGTGACGGATTTTGGCGGTAAAAAAACCTACCAGCTTACCCAGGGTGAAGCATGGCACCGGGTGGAGTTCAATGATAACTTCACCAAATTTTATGATTTCCGAACCGACCTGAACACCCCTCAAACTGTAACGCTGAATAACATTGTTGTTAATAAAAAGAAAGAGATAAGTGCGGTGGTTGAAAAAACGGTGAATGAAAGTACTAAACTAAAAAGCAAATTAGAGGAGTATGGTTATGGTAAAGCAGAGTTTATCAAAGTACCTAACAGCAAGGGTGATACATTGAATGGCTGGATGCTGAAACCGGCCGGCTTTGATCCTGCTAAAAAATATCCTGTTTTGTTTTGTAACTATGGTGGCCCCGGTTCACAGCAGGTGGCTAACCGGTTTGGCGCTGTAAGTCCCTGGCACCAGTTGCTGGCACAAAAAGGATTCATTGTAGTAAGTGTAGACAACACCGGTACTGGTTTCCGTGGTGAAGAATTTAAAAAGAAAACATACCTGCAGCTGGGTAAGTTTGAAATAGAAGACCAGATCGATGCGGCGAAGTATTTAGGCAATATGCCATTTGTTGATAAAGACAATATCGGGCACTGGGGCTGGAGCTATGGTGGTTTCATGAGTGCATTGGCGATCACAAAAGGAAATGAAGTGTTCAGCGCTGCTGTGTCTGTAGCGCCGGTTACCAACTGGAGATATTATGACAATATCTATACGGAACGATATATGCGTACACCACAGGAGAATGCAAAAGGATATGATGATAACTCTCCAATCAATTTCACAGACCGTATAAAAGGAAAGTATCTCATCATCCATGGCACGGCAGATGATAATGTGCATTTTCAGAATGCAACACAGATGATCACAGCCCTGGTGAAAAGTAATATTGATTTTGAGAGTGCTTATTATCCCAATAAGAATCACGGTATCGGCGGTATGATGGATAATACTACATTTCATCTTTGGAGTAAGATGACGAACTGGATACTGGAGAATATGGGGAATGTGAATACTCAACAGCCAAATCAACCTGCAAAGCAACCCAAAGGGTTTTAACCGGCATAAATTTTATCATCAAAAGCAGGCTGTCTGAAAAACCGGTTTGATTGTCATATTGAGTTTACCGAAATATTGGCAATCAAACCGATCGCCTTCGACAAGCTCAGGTTGACATACCTTTTGAGACAGTCTTTTTAAGTTGTAATAAACTTTGCTCCTTTCAGAGTTGGGAGCAAAAAAAGACCCCCGACGAGAATCGGGGGGCCCTAATCAAAAACCATTAACCATTAAACCTTATCCTATGAAAATTCAATGCTAATATCGTTAATAATAGGATAACACAAAACATTTGGCTGTCATTTTTTGACTATTATGACAAGAATCAGCACCAAATAATCAATTATTGATTTTACTCAATACACCAGTGATTAAGCTTGTAGTTTTACAACTACAAGCCCCGAAGAGCAAACGTTTGCATAAATTGGACTATCTTCCTGCAACTTTATCCAGTCTTACATAGTTATACATGTTATGAGAAAAATTGTAGTTGCCATTACCGGGGCCAGTGGTTCCATATATGCGGAAAATTTGCTGAAAAAATTGATTGCTGCAAAAGAACAGTGGGATGAATTATCAGTAGTAATGACCACCAATGCCAGAGAAGTTTGGAAGACAGAACTTGGTAATGAATCATGGAATGATTTTGCTGTAAAATTTTATACCACTACTGATTTCTCAGCACCTTTTGCTTCCGGCTCCGGTCTATATGATACAATGATCATCATTCCCTGCTCGATGGGCACACTCGGCAGAATAGCAACGGGAGTTTCAAATGACCTTATTACAAGGGCTGCAGATGTAGTTTTGAAAGAAAGAAGAAAACTGATCTGTGTAGTCCGCGATACGCCTTATAATCTTATTCATATCCGCAACATGGAGACAGTAACACTGGCCGGTGGTATCATCTGCCCTGCCACGCCATCATTTTATAGTAAACCGTCTACCATTGAAGAAGTAGCGGCTACAGTTACAGACAGGGTACTTGACCTGGCAGGTCTTACTATTAAAACTTACCGGTGGGGAAAATAAAAAAGGGATTGCCGGACAAAAGCAACCCCTTTGAACATACACCACCAGTAACCAACTAATCGGTGAACTTACCACCAGCGTTAATCCAGTTAATAATTTTCTGACGTTCTGAAGCAGGGAGTAATCCTGTAGGTGGCATGGCAGATGGATTGGCATCAACTGCCCTTGCTCTTATTCTGTCCCTGTTTATCACAATATTGCAATCAACGGTCCAGTTCATTCCTCCTTCCGATTGTGAATTATTATGACAGGGTACACAATTAGCCTGCAATACAGCTTTTACTTGTGAGAACAAAGGGCCCTCAGGAAGATTACTTACAATTGCCGGGATACTGGTCCCTGTACAACTATTAACATCTTTTGCAGTTATTGTATAACTGCCGGGGCCAAGATTTGAAAATATATTTGATGCCTGGAACACACCGCCATTCAGACTATAAGTATAAGTACCGGTTCCACCAGCGGCAACAGCGGTTACCATCCCGTTATTGGCCTGGCAGGGTGTATTACCTGTTATAGTGTTATTAACTGTAATGGTAACTCCGGCACAGGGATCAGGATCTGTCAGTATAAAGTTGCCGGAACCAATACACCCATTAATATCCTTTGCAGAAACAGCATATGATCCGGCTGTCAAACCACTAAAAACACCTGAAGCCTGGAAAGCACCGCCATTAATATTATACGAGAATCCCGTACTTCCGGAAGCTGATGCCACAATACTTCCGTTATTCCCTCCAACAGTTGTTGGATTTGTTAGTGTAGCCGTTACTGTTATTACCAACCCGGTACAGGGATTTGGAGCCGTTAAAGTAAAATTAGCTGACCCGATACAACCATTACCATCTTTCGCGGTAATGGAATAGGCACCGGCCCCAAGTCCGGTAAAATTACCAGTTGATTGAAAAGCGCCTCCATTGATACTAAAGGTGAACCCGGTACTGCCTGAAGCCGCGGCAATAATACTGCCATTCGCAGCTGCTGCAGTAGTTGGGTTTGTGACGGTACCTGTAACAACAATTGTAACAGCTGTACAGGGATTAGAAGGGTTTACGACAACAAATATAGAAGTACCCGTGCAACCATTTGAATTCCTCGACATGATAGTGTACGAACCGGCTGCAAGACCTGTAAAGCTCGAAGAAGATTGAAAAGCTCCCCCGTTAATATTGTAGGAGAATCCACTACCCCCTGATGCGGAAGCTACAATACTTCCATCACTTGCTCCAATGGTTGTGGGATTATTAACTGTTCCACTGATCGTAACGGTCACACCACTGCAGGGATCGGGTGCTGTTGTTCCTCGACCATTCTTGCTGCAGGAATACACAATAATTAATGATAGAATGAAAAAGGTTAAGAACCTGAGTGTAAAAAAATATTTCACAAGCTGATTTTTAATACTCAATCGCAGTCTTGTAAAAACAGGTTGCCTCTTTTACTGATCAGGGAAGTGGTTTATTTTTTTTGAAACAGAAAATGGTTTTACAGCAATTGAAAACAGCAGACCAACACTATTCAATTTTACTTTACCATATCCCACTCCACTCATAGGTAGTTTTAAATAAGGTTCTGCAATAATGGAAAGGGACTTACTTAGATTTCGCTGATATCCTGCAGAGACACCAAGTACAGAAAAGATATGCTTGTTTTCATTTTTTATTCCCCATTTTCTGTTAACAGTTGGCCCCAGGGGGGAAGTTTTATAAAAATAATTATAGGTCTCTGTTTTCATCAGGTAAGAAGAAATGCCAGCTGATGCAAACCAATGTTGCTGTTTGGTATGATTAAAACTATAGCTGAATGTTAGCGGTAATTCATACACTTTACAATCTGCATCCACTTTTTCCAGGTAGGGATAATAGGAATAAAATACAGCCGGTGGATGATAGGCTTCCGGCGATGCTGAATAGACCTTACTGGCCGAATAAAAGCCGGTACGGACAGTAAGCCTGTCTTTAAAAGTATATCCAAGACCAAGGCCAGCGACAGGTCTGATCTTGCCCGGTTTACCGGAACTTGCATAGCTTACATCCGGACCAGCAGAGAAGCTTAAAAAGAAAGAATTTCTTTTTTGTGCCTTCCCATTTGCTTTCTTTTTTTCCTGCGTTTTCTTTATGGTAATAGCGGATTTATTTGCGACACTGTCAGACACTTCTATCTTTTCAGCGCCAGCTTTCACAGACATTTCTTTGATTTCCACATCCTCTTTGTTATTATCGGCAGCATCAATGGTTATACTATTTTTTGTAATAGCCACCACGGCTGGTTTCACAATATTGTTAGCAGGTTTGTCAAGTTGCATATCAACACTTGTGACAGCTGCATTGTCAATTGGCTTATCATACTGCATATACGACTGCCTTTTTTTCTGTTGATTTACTGAACCGTTCAGCCTGGTTTGGCCGGCAGGATATTTTTTAGCAGCAATAAGAATATTATTCTTATTGTTATAATCGGAGTTAGCATCTATATCAACATCTGTAACGGCAGTACTTTCCTTCACAGCTTTGGGATAAATGTCTTCACTCTTACCAATCCCTGTTGGTGTCTTTTCATCTGTGGTACCTGCTCCCATTCCTTCAAATGAGTTATGCGCCGGCTTGCTGCTTTTACTTTCTCCTGTTGCTTCTTCAGCACGGGCAACTTGCTTACCCGGCCGGAATGGCTTTCCAATAATTATTCCTGCTCCTCCCAAAAACAAAAACAACAATAAGAAAAAGATAAACCTTCTCTTCTTATCCTCTTTTTGAGGAAGATGCTTATCCAGCAGCTTCTCCATTTTATCCCATGCCATTTCATCATACGCCGGGTGGTGATGTTCTGCTGCTTCTTTAATCTTCTTATCAAAATCTTCAAACTGCATTTTTGGCAATTGATGTAATATTTTGTTTAAATAAAATTTTCTGTAATTGTCTTCTTGCTTTCGATAAGTTTGATTTGGACGTACCTATCGAGATTCCCAGGTGCCCGGCAATCTCTTCATGACTAAATTCCTCGATCACAAAAAGATTGAAAACAGCCCTGTATCCGGGTGAAATATCCTGTACAGCCCTTATTATTTCGTCATAAGATAACTTATTGATCGCATCATCGCTGACTGAAGGAACATGATAGACTACATCATCCAATGATGCCACTAGCTGATGTTTTTGATATTTCCGGAAATGATCGATAGCAGTATAAACCATTATCTTCCGCAGCCATCCTTTAAATGAGCTTATCACATCCTTATAAGCAGGTTTGTAATGATGAATTTCTTTAAAAATTTTAAGAAACCCGTCATTTAAAATCTCAAGAGCATCATCCTGGTTATTGACATAGCGATCGCAAATAGCCATAGCATACCCGTAGAAAGAGCTGTATAAAATTTTCTGGCTCTCCCTTTTATTGAGTGCACAAGCCTCAACATGATAGGTAAGTTCATCCGCAGATAACAATTGTGTGTAGTGTTTCTCCTCCATATCGGAGTATAAAGTGTTCAGGTTGCCTGTTTACAAGTTAATTTATTAAT
>Ga0209063_1000862_pt1 | contig 17362 bp, 11 predicted proteins | sample KloWWTmeKNB19Kit_FD_187177 | JGI IMG/M metagenome (GOLD analysis project Ga0209063, IMG submission 187177) | Active sludge microbial communities from Klosterneuburg, Austria, studying microevolution and ecology of nitrifiers - Klosterneuburg... | ecosystem: Engineered > WWTP > Aerobic digester >... | reverse complement strand
ACTATATTTTACAGGTCTGAATTCAGGTGACTTTGAAGTTTCTATTAATCTCCAGCGATTATTAGGGAATAAGATAGGTTATCTACAGGTTGGATTTCAAAACACTAATCGTTCGCCGTATACTATATATGATAATAGAAGCAGTTTTTACCTCATGAAAACAGCTAATGATTTCAAAAAGGAAAATAATACTCATTTATTCGCTTCTTATTTTCTACCTTCTTTTAAGTTTAGATTGACAGGGCATTATTACTTACTTACTAATTACACTTACATTAAAAATTATTACGAGTTGCAACAAGAAAGTGCTTTATCAAATGTATTACAGGTAGCATTGGAAAAGACGTTTAAATTAGGTAAGCACTGGAATTGGCATACTGATATTTATTTTCAACAGGTTATTGGCAATGCGCCAATAAATGTCCCCATTATTTATACTCGTAACAGAATTGCATATGAAGGTAATCTTGGATTTAAAAACCTTGATATTACAATGGGGGCAGAATTCAGGTATAGAACAACATACAAAGCAGATGGCTATTCACCGGTGCTTGGCCAATTCTTCTTTCAGGATAGTATAACAATCAAAAACCAGTTACCTGATATTGCTGCTTATGTTCATTTCAGAATAAAACCATTTAAAGCATTTGTACGGGCTGAAAACCTGAATACAGCAAGAGCTGACAATGGTTTTGGATTTACAAGAAATAATCTTGTGGCACCCGGCTATGCTTTGCCTGGCCTTCAGATTAGAGTAGGGGTGTATTGGAGTTTTGTTAACTGATTGAGAATCTTTAAGATACTTTTATAATTGTCTTCCATACGGCTTCTTTCTTCCGATTTTTGATATTATCTTTGTCGGGTTCATGAAAAAAATATTTACATCAATTGTGCTTCTCTGCTACCTGGTTGTAACCTGTGGGATAGTAGTGAATTATCATTATTGCATGAACAAACTTGCTTCTACTCAATTGTTTGTTTCCAATGAAAAAGACTGTGGTAAATGCGGAATGCACACTGAGGAGTCCGATGGTTGTTGCCGTGATGAAATAAAAGTTGTGAAACTTGTACAAGATCAGAATAAGATTCCTGTTATTTCCTATGAATTTTCATCGATAGATCAACTTGCAATTAAGCCTTCCGAGTTTATTGCTGCGTTATTTCAAAATACTGACATAAATCGTCATTTTTTTAATCATTCTCCTCCTCTTTTATCTGCACAGGATACTTATTTGCAGATCAACGTTTTCAGAATTTGATACTTTTTAGTTTAAGCAATCGTTACTATAGAGTATAGTAATGATGATTTAGTGTGTAATATAGTGTTGACGCTAATTACACTTTATCATATTTATTAATAACTATTACAATAAAATTTATTATCATGAAATTGTTTAAAATATTTTCGATGGCTGCATTGTTTACAGCCGTATCAATGGTAGCTGTTGCACAAACAAAAACAGAAACCTTTAAAGTGTCTGGCAACTGTGGTATGTGTAAATCAAAAATTGAAAAAACAGCAAAAGCAGCAGGAGCTACAGAAGCAAGTTGGGATGAGGATACAAAGAATCTTACAATAACATATGCAAGCAGCACAACAAACACAGCAAAGATTCAACAGAAAATTGCTGATGTAGGATATGATAATGTTGGTTTTAAATCTACCATGGAAGCCTATAATAAATTACCAGGCTGCTGCAAATATGAAAAAGCATCAATGGATACCAACGAAGGGATGATGAGTTGCTGCAAAGAAGGTAAGTGTACAAAAGAAGGACATGACGGGAAAGATTGTTGCAAAGATGGCAAGTGCACAATGGAAGGACATGACGGGAAAGATTGTTGCAAAAAGGGTGATGCTAAAATGGACTGTTGCAAAGATGGCAAGTGCACAATGGAAGGACATGATGGTAAAGATTGTTGCAAAAAGGGTGATACTAAAATGGACTGCTGCAAAGATGGCAAGTGCACAAAGGAAGGACACGATGGCAAAGATTGTTGCAAAAAAGAAGATGCACACAAAGGACACAAACATTAATTATTAATCGTAGTACTCCGGTATTTTCCGGAGTACTTTCTAATAAGCTATGATCAGACTATTTAAATCTTTTTTAGTGCTATCTATTTTTTTAGTGATAGCACAAATAAGCTACGGTCAGCCAAAACAAGGTAAAGACGCATTTGAAATTGCATTGCCTTCATTGAATGGCGATACGTTGAAATTATCTTCTTTGAAAGGTAAAGTTGTGCTATTAGACTTTTGGGCTTCCTGGTGTGGGCCATGCAGATCTGCCAATAAGGACATTGGAAAATTATATGCGAAATTTAAAGAAAAGGGTTTTGAAGTTTTCAGTGTTTCGCTGGATGATAATATTAGTGCATGGGAAAAAGCAGTGAAGAAAGATAAGATTACCTGGCAACAGGTAAATGATAATGGTGGACGAGATGCAAAAACTGCTCAGCAATGGTATGTTGACGCTTTGCCTACTACTTATCTTATAGGTAAAGATGGGAAACTTTTGGCAATGGACTTATCAGAAAAGCAACTCGAAAAAGCACTTAAAGATTTATTATAGTATTGCTCATAGCCATGAGAAACATGGATATGAAAAAATTTATTATTTTTTTACTACTCCTCAGTAGTAGTACATTATTTGCGCAAAAAAATAAAGCTTCAAAGGACACCACGACAACATTTGAAGTCTCAGGCTCTTGTGAGATGTGCAAAATGCGCATCGAAGAAGCGGCCAAAGGTAACGGCGTTAAATCAGCCGTTTGGAATGTTGATTCAAAAATGCTTACACTGGTTTATGATCCATCTGTTACAACTAGCTATAAAGTGCATGATCGAATTGCCGACGTAGGACATGATACAAGATTAATTAAAGCAGCAACTGCAACTTATAATGGATTAGCCGATTGTTGCCGCTATAGAGATAATGCACAAACTGAAGAAGAGGACGGTAATGCAGATATGGAAGTGAATGGAGTAGTAGTGGAACAGGATGAAAAAGGGAATCTTAAACCATTGCAAGGAGCTTCCATTATTATTGCAGGGACCTCGGGAGGAATCAGTACCAATGAAAATGGATTTTTTACAATTACTGTTACTGGAAAAACGAATATCGTAGTCAGCTATGCAGATTATCAAAGCAAAAGCATTGAAGTTAATGCTGGTCAGCATGTAAACATTATGTTGAACACAAAAAAGGAATTACAGGAAGTTAAAATCACTGCAAGAAAAAGAGCCTCTTTTATTTCCCCGACTTCAGCTATTCGTACATTGGTTATGACGGAGAAGGAATTATTTAAAGCAGCTTGTTGCAATTTGAGTGAAAGTTTTGAAACGAATGCATCTGTTGATGTTTCCTACAGCGATGGTGTTACTGGTTCCAAACAAATACAATTATTGGGTCTTTCTGGAATCTATTCCCAATTAAATGTTGAGAATCTTCCCGGCCCAAGAGGAATTGCTACGCTTTGGGGGTTGAACTATATTCCCGGAACATGGGTAGAAAGTATTCAGCTATCAAAAGGAGTTGGCTCTGTTGCCAATGGTTTTGAAAGTATAACCGGGCAGATAAATGTAGAATTGAAAAAACCGGAAACTGCAGAACAATTATATGCCAATGCCTATGTAAATAATATGGGTAAGACAGACTTGAATCTGAATCTTGCTAAGAAGATCAACGATAAATGGTCAACCGGACTTTTGTTGCACAATGCATTTATGAATAATCCAAATGTTGATTTTAATAAAGATGGCTTCAGAGATATCCCAACAGGAAATCTTTTTAGTGCGTTGAACAGATGGAATTACAACAATAGTAAAACGGTAGAAGGGCAGTTTGGTGTACGAATGTTGATTGATAATAAAGTGGGTGGCGAAACAATGTTTGAATCAGGTAAACACCGCCTTACTACAGATTATTACGGATTAGGAATTGATACCCGACGATTTGATGCCTTCGCTAAAGTTGGTTATGTTTTTCCTGGAAAAAGCTATAAAAGTTTTGGCGTACAGTTATCTGCATTTAGCCATACACAGGATTCTTATTTTGGGCAAACGGTTTATGATGCGAAGCAAACTAATTTTTATTCCAACCTGATCTATCAGTCAATCATTGGTAATACGAATCATAAATTCAGAACAGGATTAAGTTTTGTTGCTGATAAATATGATGAGTTGTTTCGTAATACAAACTACAAAAGAAATGAAAATGTGGGTGGTGCTTTCTTTGAATACACTTACAGCTATTTAAAAAAGCTGGATATAATTTTGGGTATTCGTGGAGATCATAACAGTCTCTATGGATTTTTTGTAACCCCAAGGTTTCATCTTCGGTATCAGCCTGCTGAAAAAACAACCATTCGTTTAGCATTTGGCAAAGGGCAACGTACAGCAAATATCCTGGCGGAGAATTCAAGTGTACTTGTTAGTTCAAGGCAAGTGAATATTCCAACTGCAGTTGCAGGAAAAGCTTATGGATTGAATCAGGAAGTAGCATGGAGTACAGGTATTACCTTGGATCAAAAGTTTCGGCTGTTCAATAGAAATGGTTCTATTGGTTTAGATTATTACAGAACCAGTTTCAGCAATCAAGCTGTTGTTGATTTTGATAGGTCAGTTCAACAAGTGAATTTTTATAACCTTGATGGTAAATCATATTCAAATAGTTTCTTGGCTGAATTAAGTTATGAGCCATTTGATAAATTTGAAGTTCGTCTCGCTTATCGCTTATTCGATGTACAAACAACGTATAGCGGTACATTGCTCGAACGTCCATTTGTATCAAAGCATCGTGGCTTTGCTAATCTGGCTTACGAAACAGGAAGCTGGAAATTCGATTATACCATAACAGTGAATGGAACAAAGCGAATTCCTTCTACTGCTGGTAATCCGCAGCAGTATCAGTTGCCTGAAACATCTCCTGCTTTTACATTAATGAATGCACAGGTAACTAAAACTTTTGGAAAGAAAAGGCCTTTCGATCTTTATGTGGGAGGGGAGAACCTGACAAACTTCTATCAGAAGCAAGTCATCATTGCACCGGATCAGCCTTTTGGGCCAAATTTCGATGCTTCAATGATATGGGGCCCGATTTCCGGAAGTATGTTTTATACAGGGATACGTTTTAAAATAAAGTAATAAGACTTTGAAGTAAGCTGCCCATTTTTGAATTGGGCAGCTTTTTTATGCTTAAAAAGTTCTTTGCATTTCAAGAAATATATTATATTCGTCTAAACTAATATTTAGACAAGGCTAAAAATATATTTACACTCCTCGAAATGCAACAACTATTCACTATAATATTTTTCACCATTTTCTGTTTTCCATCGTTTAGTCAGACGGTAAGGATTGGAGAAATAAGAAATGAAGCAACTGGCGAAAATATTCCCGGCGCTACAATTACTTATAAAGATTCATCACAATCTTTAGTCAGTGATGAGCATGGTAGGTTTTCTATTTACCCATCTGAAAAGCAAAGCCTTCTGATAACTGCTATAGGCTTCAAAGAAAAGGAGTATATAATTGGTGCGAAAGATCGCTTTATCATCTTATTATCTCCATTACAAAAAGAACTGGATGCAGTGGTTATTACAGGAACGATGAGGGCTGTAAGGAAATCCGAAAGTCCGATTGCTGTTGAAGTATATACCCCACAGTTCTTAAAGAAAAACCCTTCGCCTAGTATTTTTGAATCCTTACAAAATGTAAACGGTGTTCGTCCGCAATTGAATTGCAGTGTTTGTAATACCGGCGATATTCATATCAATGGATTGGAAGGTCCATATACGATGGTAACCATTGATGGAATGCCAATCGTCAGTAGTCTTGCTTCAGTGTATGGATTGTTTGGAATACCAACGCAATTAATAGACAGGATTGAAATTGTAAAAGGCCCTGCTTCTGGTTTATATGGTTCGGAAGCTATTGGTGGTATGATCAATATCATTACCAAGTCTCCGGAAAAAGCTCCCTTATTTACAGGAAACGTAATGACCACCAATTGGCTGGAACATACAGTTGATCTGGGAACCAAATTTAAAGTAGGTAATAAAGCAGTTTCACTATTAGGTATCAATTATTATAATTACCTGAATCCTCTTGATAAAAATAATGATCAGTTTACCGATGTAACGTTACAACACAGAATTTCCATTTTTAATAAGCTAAGCTTTATAAGAAAGAAGAACCGGGTGGCAACATTGGCTGGCCGTTATTTTACAGAAAATAGATGGGGCGGAGAAATGCGGTGGAATAAAAGCTTCAGCGGAACAGATAGCATCTATGGCGAAACTATTTCCACTAAACGTTGGGAGTTGATTGGTAATTATCAACTGCCCATAAAAGAAAAAATGATGTTCTCTTTTTCAACAACAGGACATAAGCAGAATTCTTATTATGGATCCATTCCCTATTTTGGAAAACAACGGATTGCTTTCGGTCAATTGACATGGGATAAACAAGCTGGTGCATCACATAATTTATTACTTGGTTCTGCAGTACGCTATAATTTTTATGACGATAACTCAACTGCAACATTAGATACTTTGTCAGGAAACAATCACCCTGATAAATATATTATTCCCGGAATTTTTGTGCAGGATGAGTGGAAGTTGAATGAATCGCATTCACTTCTTTCAGGACTTCGATACGATTATCATCCCATTCACAAAAGTATAATTACTCCAAGGCTTGCCTGGAAATGGACGATGAAGAACAAACAGGTATTCCGATTAAATGCAGGAACAGGTTTCAGAGTAGTGAGTTTGTTTACAGAAGAACATGCAGCTCTTACAGGTGCAAGAGCGGTAGAAATAAAAGAATCATTAAATCCTGAAAAGAGTTTTAATATCAATTTGAATTATTCAAAATATTTTGCATTTAAAGGAGTCACATTAAATATTGATGCATCCACTTGGTATTCGCATTTCTCCAACCAGATCATTCCGGATTATGATACGGATCCCAATAAAATTATTTACGAAAATTTGAAAGGATATTCAGCTTCGAAAGGAGTTACCTTAAATCTTGAATTGAATATTGGACATCGCTTTAAAAGTTTATTTGGCGCAACGGTACAGGATGTTTCTAAAGTGGAGAAAGATGATGCAGGAAAAAGAATAAAGACATTGCCGGTGCTGACAGAAAAATGGAGTGGCACTTGGGCTCTCACTTATGTATTTCCTGGAGCTGGAATAACAATTGATTATACAGGAAATATGTACGGCCCGATGCGTTTGCCATTACTTTCAGCAATTGACCCAAGACCAGGATTTTCACCCGTATGGAGCATTCAGAATATACAAGTGACTAAAAGATTCAACAAATCTGTTGAATTTTATGGTGGTGTAAAAAATCTATTGAATTGGACACCGGCAAAAAATACTCCTTTCATTATTGCAAGATCAAATGACCCTTTTGATAAGAATGTACAGTATGATGGAAATGGAAAGATTCTGGCGACACCTGATAATCCTTATGCTTTGAGTTTTGATCCAACTTATGTGTATGCCCCAAATCAGGGAATTCGTTTGTTTCTGGGATTTAGAACAACTTTAAAGTAAAATATAGATTGTAATTTTCAGCTTTACTTACTATTTTTGGTGTCATGCGAAAATGGGTATCTATATTATTCCTCAGCATTATTGTCTTATCTCATTCTGAGTTACATCAATTATTAAGGATACCTGTCTTAATAGACCATTTTAAAGAACATAAAAAGGAAGATCCCTCTATCACATTTATACAGTTTATCAAACTTCATTACGATAAAATAGTTGTGGATGATGATTATCAACGGGATCAGCAATTGCCATTCAGAGATGCAAATTGTACCACATCTGTTTCCGGATTAGTAATAGATATACCCCCACAAAATATTAAGATCGAAAAGCAGGACTATCGGTTTGATGCTGATAAAGTAATTCCAATTGCAACTGTATTGTACCTGCATCTATGCACTTCCACAATTTTCCAACCTCCACGGGTTGCAGCCTGATTTATTGATTTACAATGATACAGCAGTATGTTGAATCATAAATTGGTTTCAAATAATCAAAGGATTGTTTATTACTAATGATTGATCAACCTTCTCTTTGGTATCCTGCACATTTTTAGCTTATTAATATTTTTTTATGTTAACGAAAATTATTCAGTTTTCAATAAGGAATAAATTACTTATTGGATTGGGCATAGTGGCATTAATTGTTGCTGGTATTATAAATGTAACAAGACTACCTATTGATGCATTGCCTGATATAACAAGTAATCAGGTACAGGTAATTACTACTTCACCTTCATTGGCAGCACCGGAAGTGGAGCGGTTAATTACATTTCCGATAGAGCAGGCAAACGCCAATATTCCAGGTCTAAAGGAAATACGGTCTATGTCGAGGTTTGGTTTATCAGTTGTGACTATTGTATTTTCAGACAATACTGACATTTACTGGGCAAGGCAACAAGTGTCTGAGCGACTCAATAAAGTTAAAGACGAAATACCTGCTAATGCAGGTAGGCCAGAGCTGGCGCCTGTTACTACAGGTCTTGGTGAAGTTTATCAATACATTCTACGACCGGTAAAAGGATATGAAGCAAAATATGATCTTACTGAGTTGCGATCTATTCAGGATTGGATTGTCCGTCGTCAATTAATTGGCACAGAAGGCGTAGCCGATGTAAGCAGCTTTGGTGGGTATCTCAAGCAATATGAAATAGCAGTGATACCGGAAAAGTTGAAGAGTATGAATGTTACTATTGCTGATATCTTTTCTGCTTTAGAAAAAAATAATCAAAATTCAGGTGGAGCATATATTGAAAGCGGTCCCACTGCTTTATTTATTCGTACCGAGGGAATTGCTAAAACAACTGCTGATCTGGAAAAAATTGTTGTTCGCCATAACAGTGATGGTATTCCGGTTTTTTTAAAAGATCTGGCAGAAATTCGGATTGGACATGCAGTACGATATGGAGCCATGACATATAAAGATAAAGGGGAAGTAGCAGGTGCCGTGGTATTGATGTTAAAAGGAGCTAATGCTTCAGAAGTTGTAAAAAATGTAAAAACAAAAATTGAGCAAATTAAAAAAACGCTGCCAGAGGGAGTGATATTGGAGACTTTTTATGATCGTTCCAAATTGGTTAACCGGGCTATTGGTACGGTAGAAAAAAATTTATTAGAAGGTGCATTGATTGTCATATTTGTATTGGTTCTTTTTTTGGGAAATCTGCGGGCCGGATTGATAGTAGCCTCAGTTATTCCGCTTGCCATGCTGTTTGCAGTTATTATGATGAACTTGTTTGGAGTATCTGGAAATTTAATGAGCCTCGGGGCACTTGATTTCGGATTAATAGTTGACGGAGCTGTTATAATTGTTGAAGCAGTGATGCATCGGTTATCGCATAGTAAACATTTAAATAAAGTCATCCACATTACACAAAATGAAATGGATAGTGAGGTTGAAGTTTCTGCCGGACGAATGATGAATTCAGCTGTGTTTGGTCAAATTATTATTTTAATAGTTTACCTGCCTATTCTGAGCCTGGTGGGAATTGAAGGAAAGATGTTTCGGCCTATGGCACAAACAGTTTCATTTGCTTTAATTGGGGCGTTTATACTTTCAATGACTTATGTGCCGATGATTTCTTCATTGCTATTAAGCAAAAAAATCAGTCATAAGGAAAGTTTTGCTGATAAAATGATGCGTTTTATCAACCGTCTGTATCAGCGAGTACTAAAAGTAGCACTGGCATTTCCAAAAACAATTGTTGCTATTGTATTGGGGCTATTTATATTTTCAGTGCTACTACTTTCGAGGTTAGGTGGCGAATTTATTCCTGAATTGGAAGAAGGAGATTTTGCTGTGGATGCCCGTTTATTAACTGGAAGTTCATTAACAGAATCTATCAACAATTCTACAAAGGCGGCAACTATTCTTCAGGAACGATTTCCAGAAATAGAAAAAATAGTAACAAGGATAGGAGCAAGTGAAATTCCCACTGATCCCATGCCTGTTGAAATGACGGATATTATTATTTTATTGAAACCAAAAGAGAAATGGACATCGGCCAGCAGTTTTGATGAATTGGCGGACAAAATGAGTGTAGCCTTAAAAGAAATACCAGGAATGATTGCTGGATTTCAATTTCCAGTGCAGATGCGTTTTAATGAATTAATATCAGGTGCACGGCAGGATGTTGTGTGTAAAATATTTGGAGATGATCTGGATAGTTTGTCAGCATATGCAAAAAAATTAGGAAGTATTATCAGTAATGTTGATGGAGCTAAAGATATTTATATTGAAACGGTAACTGGATTACCTCAGATAGTCATTAATTATAACCGGGATGCAATTGCTCTTTATAAAATGAATATAGCAGATGTAAATCAGGTGATACGTACTGCTTTTGCAGGCGAAAGTGCCGGGTTGATTTATGAAGATGAGCGACGATATGATCTTGTAGTAAGATTAAAACAAGACTTACGAAAGGATATAAAAGATGTTCAACAATTATTAATAGCCTCACCATCAGGATTACAAATTCCATTAAATCAACTGGCCAGCGTTTCCATCAAAGAAGGTCCCAATCAGATTCAGCGGGAAGATACCCGTAGGCGCATCATTGTCGGGTTTAATGTAAGGGGTAGAGATGTAGAGTCGCTGGTAAAAGAGGTAGAGAAAAAAGTTGGAACCAATGTGCAATTACCGCCAGGCTATTTTATTACTTATGGAGGTCAATTTGAAAATCTTGTTGAAGCCTCTCAACGATTATCCATAGCAGTACCAGCGGCATTACTACTTATTTTATTGATGCTCTATTTTGCTTTTGGCTCCATCAAATATGGGTTACTTATTTTTTCTGCCATTCCCTTGTCGGCTATTGGGGGAGTGTTTGCATTATGGATAAGAGGTATGCCATTTAGTATTTCTGCAGGTATAGGTTTTATTGCATTGTTTGGCGTTGCAGTATTAAATGGAATTGTTTTGATTGCTGAATTCAGCAGGTTAAAAAAATCAGGATTAGTAGACTTAAATAAAATTATTATGGAAGGAACCAGTATTCGCTTACGGCCTGTTTTGATGACAGCAGCTGTTGCTTCATTAGGATTTTTGCCAATGGCACTAAGTCATGGAGCAGGTGCAGAAGTGCAACGTCCATTAGCAACCGTAGTTATAGGCGGTTTAATTACCGCTACATTTTTGACCTTAATAGTACTGCCGGTATTATTTCGGTGGTTTGACAAAATCAAATTTAAGAAAAAGAGCAAGCATGTAGAATTAACTTTATTGTTTCTTGCTTTTACTATCGGGTCTTCTGCGCAAACATCAGAAACCAGATTAACATTACAGGAGATGCAGGAAAAGGCGAAAGCTGAAAATTTGCAATTGCAGGTATTACAAAAGCAAAAAGAATATTGGAAGCAGTTACAAACGGGAATTTTTGATCCGCCAAAAACACAAATTGGTTTCGAATATGGAAGTGTCAATAGTTTTAATACGGACACCCGTTTTTCAGTAGGTCAATCGTTTAGTTTGCCTGTTGTTTACCAAAGGCAGAGAGATCTTTACAAGTCAAATGAAAGTTTACAACAATCAGCATATAGTTTGAAGTATGCAGATTTGAAAAAAGAAATCAGCCACCGGTTTTACTCCATTGTGATTTTAATGGAACGAGAAAAAATTCTGATAAAACTTGATAGTATTTATAACCGTTTTCAATCTGCCGCTCAGTTACGTTTAAAAACAGGAGAGTCTGATCAATTGGAAAAAACAACTGCTGAAGCACAATTGCAACAACTGCAATTACAGGAAAAGCAATTAAAAGCTGATATCGCTATACTACAGGATCAGTTAGGATGGTTGTTACATACAGATGAAAGAGTAGTACCGGTTTATAGTGATTTGAGATTGAGAATTGAATCGAATGATTCAGCCTTAATTAATAATCATCCTCTTTTGGAATATGAAAATAAAAAAGTGGCACTCTCAATGGCACAGGTAGCCGTTGAAAAAACTAAGCTTACTCCTGATTTTACGATCGGTTACAATAACCAGTCTATTATAGGATTTCAAACCAAAGATGGAATTAGCCAGCAATACTATGGCGGTAGCGACCGATTTCATACAGCGATGCTGTCAGTTGGTATTCCTCTTTTCAATAAAGCTACAAAGGCAAAAATCAGGGCAGGAAAAACAGGCCACGAAGTGGCAATGCTGGAAGCTGATGCAGCAAAACATTATCTTATTTCAAGAAGGAATGAATTGAACGATGAATTAAAAAAGCAAGAGACAGGTGTAGAATATTACGAAAAGACCGGATTGCAACAGGCGGCTTTAATAATTAAAAATGCTTCGATTGCTTATAAGCAGGGCCAGATTAGTTATCTGGAGTGGATCATGCTCATGAATAATGCAGTTACTATTGAGTTATCCTATTTACAGGCAATACAACAATATAACAATACACTAATAGAAATAAATTATTTAACCGGAAACTAAAAATACTGATATGCGTATTATAAATATTTATTTTGTCATATTACTGTTTGCTTCTTGCAAATCAGCAGAGAAAGAACACGAAAGCAAAATAATGGAACTGCCTAATCAGGTAAGCCTGAGTAAAGAACAAATTGCAAATGCCGGCATCACAACAGGTATTGCTAGGGAAGAATTTATGAGTACTGAAATTATTGTGAACGGAACTGTAGATGTGCCACCACAGAATATGGTATCCGTAAGTTTTCCAATGGGAGGCTATTTGAAATCGACTAATTTATTACCAGGTATGCATGTTTCGAAAGGACAGGTAATTGCCAGAATTGAAGATCCGGGACTGGTGCAACTGCAACAAGATTACTTAGTAGCCGGAGCCCGGTTGCTGTATCTGGAAAAAGAATATGAACGACAAAAGCTTCTTCATGAAAATGATGTAAATGCAGCTAAAGTATTTGAACAGTCACAATCTGATTACAGTGCCCAAAAAATTATGAGGAAAGGGTTGTCAGAAAGGTTGCGGCTTATTAACATTAATCCTGATAAACTAAACGAAGAAACAATTTCCAGAAGTGTACCTATTTATTCGCCTATTAATGGATTTGTTTCTGCCGTGAATGTCAATATAGGAAAGTATGTAAATCCTGCTGATATTTTATTTGAACTAATCAACCCGGATGATATTCATGCATCACTTGTAGTATTTGAGAAAGATTTGCCTGCTGTTCTTCCAAAACAAAAAGTAAAAGTTTCGTTTGTGGAAGATCCAACAAAAGAATATGATTGTGAAGTATTACTCGTTACAAAAAATGTGGATGATAACCGAAGCGCCTTAGTGCATTGTCACTTTGAAACAAAACCAAAGCAACTCATTCCGGGAATGTTTTTGAGTGCAAGGATACTTGTTGATAATTTTAAAGTGATAACAGTGCCTGATGAAGCGGTAGTAAGATATGGAGAATCGTCTTATGTGTTTGAAGAAAAGGAAAAAAATGTTTTCAGGATGATTCCGGTAAAAACCCCTGTTCGGCAAAACGGAAGAACAGCCATTGAGGGGCAGTCAGAAAATTTAAAAGATAAGACGTTGGTATTAACAAAAGCATATTCTCTTCTTTCCCAGTTAATGAATGTAGAAGAAGAATAGGGTTGCATTTTTGTATATAGGAAAAACTTGTAAAAACAAATTTTTTATAAGCGATCCTGCCTCTACATTTGCCACCCAAACAGAAAGAAATGGATTTAAAATATTCTCAACATATTGCAACTGTTCTTAATTTGTCACTAAAACAGATTAACAGCATTTTTGATTTACATGCGGAAGGCTCAACATTGCCTTTTATTGCTCGTTACCGGAAAGAAGCTACGGGTAATATGGGCGAAGTGCAGATTGGCAATGTGATTGACCAGATCAAATATTTTAATGAGCTGGAGAAAAGAAAAGAAACGGTCACTAAAACGATTGAAGAAGCAGGGAAGATGACTCCTGAATTAAAAATGAGAATTCAAGACTGTGTCAATGCTACTGAGCTAGAAGATATTTATTTGCCGTACAAACCAAAACGGAAAACAAAAGCATCCATAGCAATTGAAAAAGGGTTAGAACCTTTGGCAACAATATTATTTGCACAACAAGATGTGAATGCAAATGAAGAAGCTGCCAAATATATTACTGATCAGGTAAAAGATAATGAAGAAGCTTTGCAAGGTGCGAGGGATATTATGGCAGAATGGATTGCTGAAAATGAAACAGCAAGAAATGCTGTACGTAAAATATTTACTGAATCTGCAATATTTAGTTCAAGAGTACTTACGACAAAGAAAGGTGAAGAGGATGCGCAGAAGTACAGAGATTATTTTGAATTCAAAGAACCCTTAGCAAACTGTCCTTCGCATAGGATAATGGCAATCCGTAGAGGAGAAAAAGAAGGATTCCTCATTATGGATATTAATATTGAAAAAGAATCATCTATTGATGAGCTGAAAAGAAAATTCATCACCGTTCACAACGAAGCATCGCAACAAGTAGGATTGGCTATTGAAGATTCGTTTTCCCGTTTATTAAAGCCTTCAATCGAAACGGAGTTCAGAATATTGAGTAAAACAAAAGCAGATGAAGAAGCTATAAAAGTATTTGCAGAAAATTTACGTCAGTTACTATTGGCATCACCATTAGGCCATAAAAGAATAATGGCTCTCGATCCGGGATTTCGCAGCGGATGTAAAGTAGTTTGTCTGGATGAGCAAGGGACATTTTTAAAATACATTACTATTTTCCCTCATGCACCGCAGAATGATTGGAACGGCGCTGTGCAAACCATCAAAGAACTGGTGGCTAAATATGATATTGATGCCATCGGTTATGGTAATGGAACAGCGAGTAAAGAAACTGAGCAATTGGTAAGAGGAATTGATTTTGGAAAAACAGTTTCTGTTTTTATGGTGAATGAAAGTGGTGCATCCATCTATTCTGCCAGCGAAGTGGCCAGAGAAGAATTCCCGGATGAAGATGTAACGGTTCGTGGTGCTATCAGCATCGGCAGAAGATTACTCGATCCATTGAGTGAGTTGGTGAAGATAGATCCAAAAAGTATTGGTGTTGGACAGTACCAGCATGATGTAAATCAAAACCGATTAAAAGAGTCATTAGATCAAACAATTGAAAGCTGTGTAAATTTTGTGGGTGTGGATGTAAACACCGCTAGTAAACATTTGCTGGCTTATGTTTCTGGACTTACAAATTCTGTTGCAAAAAATGTAGTGGAATACAGAATGAAAAACGGACCATTTATCAATAGGGAAGAATTGAAAAAAGTTTCTTTGCTTGGCCCAAAGGCATTTGAACAATGCGCTGCCTTCTTAAGAATCAATAATGCAATAAATCCGTTGGATAATTCGGCTGTGCATCCTGAAACTTATCATGTGGTGGAAGCGATGGCTGCCAAAGCAAGTTGTACCGTTCCTGAATTGATTCAGAATGCAGAGACAAGGAAACAATTGATAGCAAAAGACTTTATTTCTGAAACGATAGGACAGTTTACCATTGAGGATATATTGAGAGAACTGGAAAAGCCAGGAAGAGATCCCCGTTCTCCGATTGAAGAGTTTCGTTTTGTAGATGGTGTGAGTACAATGGAAGATTTGAAGCCAGGAATGAAAATTCCGGCCATCATTACAAACGTAACCAACTTCGGTGCTTTTGCAGATGTGGGAGTGAAGCAGGACGGACTAATACATATCTCTCATTTAGCCAATCGCTTTATTAGTGATCCGAATGAAGCGGTGAAGCTGGGACAGAAAGTAATGGTAACTGTTTTGGAAGTTGATATTGCCAGAAAAAGAATTGCATTATCACTGAAAGATGGGGGAGAAAAGCAGGAAGCCCGAGGTCAGAAGCCAGATATCAGAGGACAGAAACCTGTAATAAGTAATAGAAAACCCGAACCGATGAATCCTTTTCAGGCAAAGCTGGCGGAGTTAAAGAAAAATTTTAAGAATTGATTATTTTATAATCTTCTTTTCAATAGTTTGTTGATTTGAAAACCTTTTTGTTTGCAATGGTTCGTGTCTCCACGAACCATTTTCTTTTTGTAAAAATTCAGTTCATAGAAAAAAAACTGGACGGCGAAGTTTATTTTTTTATAAACGTTACATGCCAAATACCTCTCAAATCACCCGGTTGAAATCCAAATGCCATATCCGAAGGATAAAGCGAATCAATTGTTTTCCATAACGAAGCTTGCCCGACATCTGTTTTGCTGCCATGGCAGTTTGCACACATTGATTGCAGTATAATTGGTTTGTAAAAATGTATTTTTCCGCTTGCATCTTTCTCTGTTATTGCTTGTAACGAGTCATTTTCGATACCTTTTTCTTTTTGCGATGCAAAGAATTTCAATATTCTTTCTTCGGTAGTATCTGGTTTGTTAGCGGTATTCCGATATTTCAAGGCTGTTCTTCGGATTTTTACAGAATCAGATGTATAAATATCTGTGAGTGGATATGCATTTGCCTGGCAATAAGCGACAGCATTTTCAACACCCATTTCACTAATTGCGGATTTTAGTGAATGGCTCAGCGTATCAAATGTTTGTTTTACTACACTGTTGCCTCTTTTTGTATAGTTCAATCTCTCCTCATTGCTAAAATCATTTTCATTTTTACAAGCCAAGAAAAAAACAGACAAGAGTAAACTTAGTGTAATCAGAGAATAATTTATATTCTTCATTCAAAATAATTTTTAAATGTCAGCAAATATTCCTTCATTTCTTTTAGGTTCTCTGCATTGATAATTACTTCTTTAAATTTAGCTAATTCATCCTTTAGTGGTAGTAGGAAATTATGCAACTGGTCATGCGATTCACCTTTCATGGTACATTTTTCAAAGATTGTTTTAAACTCAAGCTGTAAGGGTTCATGTAGTGTGGCTAATTCTTTTTTGCCGTCAATGCCATCCTGTACCAGTCCAAGCATATTATTGATTCCAGTAATTGTTTCAGGGTTTGCCTTCCATTTTTTCCCATTATCTAACTGCACTTTGGGTTGAGATTCCTCATGCTGATGATTGCTTTCTGCTTCCTTATTCATTTCGGTCGTTTCATGCTTTTCTTCTTTCTGTGTACTATTGTTGCAAGCAACTAAAAAAACAAGTGATATAGGAAATAGATAAATTATTTTTTTCATTGTTTGACTAGTTTTTGTTTTGAAATTAGAAAATATGAAGCTATGGCAAATACAAATGTAAGCCCTATGCGGAAAATCATTGCATTAACTGTTTTTATTTCATAAATACCGCCATTGCTTATATATATATTTAAGCCAATAAATGCAGCTAAAAGGATTAATACAGATGCCAATAATACAAGAG
>Ga0209063_1000860_pt1 | contig 17377 bp, 14 predicted proteins | sample KloWWTmeKNB19Kit_FD_187177 | JGI IMG/M metagenome (GOLD analysis project Ga0209063, IMG submission 187177) | Active sludge microbial communities from Klosterneuburg, Austria, studying microevolution and ecology of nitrifiers - Klosterneuburg... | ecosystem: Engineered > WWTP > Aerobic digester >... | reverse complement strand
CGATCTCCAGCGGCTCATCGACCATGTTCAGGTCCACCTCCGGCTCAATGCCTTCCTTGTTCTGTGCCAGGATCTCGCGTACCGTTTCCACCGGGAAACCCGCCATGATGAAGGGTGAACCCGGCTGTTTGAAACCGTACCACATCTTGGCGCTGAAGATGTCGGTCTTCATGTGCGCGCCCACCCCTTGCTTGGTCTTCAGCTTGGCATTGGCCGAAGGGTAGCTCTTGATGGCCTCGATGTACATATCGAGTTCGTAGTTCAGGCAACACTTCAACTTGCCACACTGGCCCGCGAGTTTCTGTGGGTTCAATGCCAGTTGCTGGTACCGCGCCGCACTGGTGGTAACGCTTCGGAAATCGGTTAGCCACGTGCTGCAACACAATTCGCGCCCACAACTGCCGATGCCACCGATGCGACCTGCTTCTTGCCGCGAACCGATCTGTTTCATTTCCACCCGCACCTTGAAACGGTCGCTCATGGTGCGCACGATGCCGCGGAAATCGATGCGTTGCTCGGCGGTGTAGTACAAGGTGGCCTTGGTGCCGTCCCCTTGGTATTCCACGTCGGTCACCTTCATGTCCAACTTGGCATCGCGCACAAGACTGCGGCTGGTGAACATGGTATCGTCCTCCAACTTGCGTGCGCTGTGCCACCGGTCAATGTCCTCTTGGGTGCTCTTGCGCATCACCTTCCGCAGCTCGTAGGTATCGGCATTGCCACCCTTGCGTTGCATTTGGGCACGCACCAGTTCTCCGGCAAGGCTCACCATGCCGATGTCGTGGCCGGGCGCCGCATCCACCGTGACCAGATCGCCAGGCAAAAGCTGCAGGTTGGAAGTGTTGCGATAGAACGCCTTGCGTGTGTTCTTGAAACGCACCTCCACCCCCTCGAAGGGTTGTTGGCCACCGGGAATAGGGACCCCGGCAAGCCAGTCGTAGGCGGGCAGTTTGTTGCACCCACCACTGCTGCAATAGCCATTGCTCTTGCATCCGGTCGGTTTCCCGTCCGCCCCAGTACTACATCCTGTACACGACATCTTGTGGCGCGAAGATAGGTTGGGGGGTGAAAGGTTGGAAGTTCCTTGTGTTCTGAACCCGGGGTAACAAGGTTGAGTGTTCGCGACTTATAAGTACCTATCAAACATGCCAGCATACGAAAAGTGATCACCCCTCAAACCTTCATCCTCAATAACCCCATCATCCTGTAGCTCAGGTCGGTGAAGAGGATCTTGGGATTGGCGTTGCGCTCCACGTGCAGGTGGGCGGTCTCCAGTTCTTGCCGGATGCCATCGGCGTTGCGCTCGTTGAGCAATTTACTGAAATTCTGCACGAACTCCTGCTCCTGGCCCAGCACGCGCACCAGCTCGGGTACTTGCTGCCATTGCAGGGCGCATTGGCGGATCAGGTAGAGGCCGTAGCGCATCAGCGATTTCTGCTTTTCGCGACCGAGGGCTTGGAATTGATCGCCGAATTCGATGGCGTCGGCAACCTGTTTGAGATAGCAAGCACGGAGCCAATCGCGGAAGAAGACGAAGAGCATTTCCTCGCCTTTGTTGGCCATCTCCACCGCTTCCAAGAGGTCACCTTCGCTGCGCAAGGCGATCGCCATGGATTCGTCGTTGCCCAGTTCCGGGAATTGTTCGCGCAATGCTCCGGCGATATCAGTGGGCCGCAATGCGGGAATGCGTACGAGTTGGGCACGGCTCAGAATGGTGGCAAGGAGTTTTTCGGGATCGTTGGAAACGAGCAGGAACACGGTGTTCGGCTCGGGCTCTTCCAACACCTTCAACAATTTGTTGGCGGCGGTACCGTCCATCAATTCCGGCAGCCAGATCAGCATCACCTTGTACCCGCCCATGAAGGAACGAAGGCTCAGTTTCCGTTGTATCTCCTGCGCGATGTCGACGCCCATACGCAACTGCTTGTTCGCACTGTCCAACTGTTCCCGCCATTTGTCCACATCCAAATACGGCGTTGCAAGAACCGAATTCCTCCACTCGGGCAGGAACTGATCGCAGGTCTTCGGCTTCTTTTCCACGAAATAGATCGGGAACATCAGATGCAGGTCCGGATGTTCCAACTTGGCCATGTGCATGCACGACGGACATTTTCCGCAAGCATCTACAGCCTCACGATCGGGACACAGCAGGTACTGTGCATAGGCCAGCGCCATGGGCAAATTGCCAGCACCCCGCGGCCCCATGAACAACTGGGCGTGCGCCACCCGGCCTTCCCGGATATTACCGATCAGCTTGGCCTTCAACGTGGCATGTCCAATGACCTTGGAGAACAACATGGGATAAGAATACCGCTTTGGCCAAAGATCCAACTTTTCGGCTGCACGGGGATACTCGTAATGTCACGCGAATACAAAAAGACAAACCGTGAATCAGCGGGAATGAATGCCGATCACATTCACCTGCCTCATTGCCGACCTCCTTTGTTTTGACGCAGCGGTATAGAAAGCATCTTCTTCCTATTCACGTTCATTCACGTCCATTCCAAGTTCCTTCCTTCTTCCTTTCCCCTTCAATCCTTAACCAACTATTTTCGCGCCATGCAAACAATGACGACCTATTCCTTCAAGGACAAGAAAGCCCTAGTGCGCGTGGACCTGAACGTACCGCAGGATGCCAATGGCAACGTGACCGACGACAGCCGTGCCCGTGCCGTTGTGCCCACGGTGAAAAAGATCCTGAAGGACGGTGGAAGCGCGATCCTGATGAGCCACTTGGGCCGTCCGAAAGGCAAGGTGAACCCCACGATGAGCCTTAAGCCGATCGCCGAACACTTGGCCGGTCTGCTCGGTGTGCCGGTACAATTCGCCACGGACTGCGTGGGTCCCGATGCAAAGGCAAAAGCTGCGGCATTGAAGCCCGGTGAAGTGTTGCTGTTGGAGAATTTGCGTTTCCACCCGGAAGAAGAAGCGGGCGATGAGGGCTTTGCGAAATCGCTTGCGGCCTTGGGAGATGTCTACGTGAACGATGCGTTCGGAACGGCCCACCGAGCACATGCTAGCACCACCATCGTCGCGAAGTTCTTTCCGAAGGACAAGCTCTTCGGCAGCTTGATGCAAGCGGAGATCGACAGTGTGGGCAAGGTGCTGGAAAGTCCGCAACGCCCCATGACGGCGATCGTGGGTGGCAGCAAGGTGAGCAGCAAGATCGACGTGTTGGAGAACCTGATCGGTAAGTGCGACGAGCTGATCATCGGCGGTGGCATGGCGAACACCTTCGTGAAAGCGATGGGCGGCCAGACCGGTTCCAGTTTGGTGGAGGATGACCTGCTGGAACAAGCACGCACCATCATTGCCAAATCAGAAGCGAAAGGTGTGAAATTGCATTTGCCTACGGATGCTGTTGTGGCCGATGCCTTCGCCGAAAACGCGAACACGGACCAGTGTGCAGCAGATGCGGTGCCGGATGGTTGGATGGCGTTGGACATTGGCCCGGACAGCATCAAGGCCTTCAGCGAAGCGGTGCTGCGCAGCAAAACCCTGTTGTGGAACGGACCCATGGGTGTTTTCGAATTGAAGCCGTTCCAACAAGGCACCATTGCCATCGCCAAAGCGCTTGCTGAAGCCACGGAAAAAGGAGCGTTCTCGCTTGTTGGAGGTGGCGATAGTGTTGCCGCGGTGAACCAGTTCGGCCTCTCGGACAAGATCAGTTACGTGAGCACCGGCGGCGGCGCCATGTTGGAATATTTGGAAGGGAAAGTGCTGCCGGGTATTGCTGCAATTCGGGAAGCGTGATCACACTCCAATGCAGGAATAGCCCAGAGGCTTGACTTGTGGTAAGAAGGAATTTTCCAAAAGCCGACCTTCGCGCCGTGAAGCGCATCGCCATATTCGCATCCGGCTCTGGCACCAATGCGGAAGAGCTGATCAAACACTTCCACGAAAATGCCTTGGCGCAAGTCGCCTTGGTGTGTTGTGACCAACCGCGTGCAGGTGTGTTGCAACGCGCTTGGGACCTTGGAGTTCCGAGCTACTTGTTCAATGGAATGCAATTGCGGAACGGCACATTGCTGAGGGAGCTACAGGGTCAGCGGATCGACGTGTTGGTACTGGCTGGTTTTCTGCGCTTGGTCCCCGCTGAAATGGTCCAAGCCTTTCCCAAGCGGATCGTGAACATTCATCCTGCATTATTGCCCAAGTACGGAGGCAAAGGGATGTACGGTAATCACGTACACGAAGCCGTTATCGCCAACCGTGACAAGGAAAGCGGGATCACTATACACTTGGTGAACGAACAGTACGACGAAGGAGAACACTTGCTCCAAGAAAAATGCCCCGTGCTGCAGAACGACACAGCCGCAACACTTGCACAGCGGATCCATGCGCTGGAACATGCTCACTACCCAGCAGCGGTGGAAAGCATGATCCGGTCCTTTCCATCTGAAGTCAAAAGCGAATGACCCGACACATGTTCGACCTCAAACAGATCGGAAAAGCGTTCTTGATCCTCTTCGCAGTGATCGATATCGTAGGCGGCATTCCCTTGATCCTGGGAGTGCGTCAAAAGGCCGGAAAGATCTACCCAGCACGCGCCACGCTGGTGAGCATGGGGATCATGATCACCTTCCTCTACTTGGGCGAAACGATCCTCGCGGTGCTCGGGATCGATGTGCGTTCCTTCGCCGTGGCAGGGGCGCTGATCCTGTTCTTCATTGCCTTGGAAATGGTCCTTGGTGTAAAGCTCTTCCGCGAAGACCTTTCGGCACCGGGCCTAACTGAGGGGTCGCAGGACAACAAGGTGTACAGCATCGTTCCGCTTGCGTTTCCCGTGATCGCCGGAGCGGGAACGATCACCACGGTACTCTCGTTACGTGCCGAATTTGATCGACCGAATATCTTGATCGCGATCATCCTGAACATGATCCCTGTGGTGCTCGTGTTGCTCTTGACAACTCGTATTGAACGACTGCTCGGTCGTGTGGGACTTATCGTTATCAAGAAGGCGTTCGGTATCATCCTCTTGGCGATCGCCGTGAAGTTGTTCGCTGGTAATGTGACGTATTTGTTCCCCGCCCGATGATCTGTGGTAGATGGTACCGGGTACCTAGTACAGGGCACAGCATGTCGACATGCCCTGTACTAGGTACCCTGTACCCAATACCCTGTACCTCATTTCAATGAAGATCATGATCCATACCGACGGTGCCGCCAGCGGAAACCCTGGCCCGGGCGGCTATGGAGCCGTGTTGCAAAGTGGAAAGCACCGAAAGGAATTGTGGGGCGGTTACAGGCTCACCACCAACAACCGCATGGAACTGATGGCCGTGATCGCCGCGTTGGAAGCACTGAAGGCACCCGGCATGGATGTGACCGTGGTGAGCGACAGCAAGTACGTGATCGACCCCGTGCAACAAGGTTGGTTGTTCGGTTGGGAGAAGAAGGGCTTTTCGAAAAAGAAGAACCCGGATCTCTGGAAACGCTTCTTGGCCGTATTTCGGCAACACACCGTTTCCTTTCAATGGATCAAAGGTCATAGTGGTCACCCCATGAATGAACTCTGCGATCAATTGGCCGTGGCGGCCCGCAACCAATCGCAATTGGCAGTGGACGAAGGATACGAGTCGCAAGAGGAAGGCTTGTTCTAAGGGTCCCGCTATATTCGCCTCGCGCAGAGATCAACACATCCGAAGACCTTCGTCTAACTCATGGCCAAACTACATGCAACCGTAAACTCCAAAGAGATCTCCTTGGAACGCGCAACGCCCACTGCCCCCTGGACACCTTCCGGAGAATCCGCCGTGGATCTGGTTCGCGCGGGACCATCCTCCTTCAGTCTTGTGCGCAATGGCAAAAGCCACAGTGTGTTGGTGTTGAAGGAAGACGCGGAGAACAAGACCGTTCGCCTCCGTATCGGTGCCCACACCTACACCGTGGAGTTGCAAGATGACCGCTCACGCTTATTGCAAACACTCGGTTTGGACAAGGCGACAAAGAAGGTGAGTGAAGTCAAAGCACCGATGCCCGGCATGGTCTTGAACATCCTTGTGAAGGCCGGAGACAACGTGAAGAAGAACGACCCAATACTTGTGCTGGAGGCCATGAAAATGGAGAACGTGATCAAAGCTCCGGGCGATGCCGTTATCGCAACCGTGCATGCGGAAAAGGGCAAGGCTGTTGAGAAAGGGCAGTTGTTGGTGGGGTTTGCGTAGAGAAGTGAGGAAAGAAAGAAGTCGTTAGTCTCGAGTCGTTAGTCTTTTAGTCCTTAGTCCGGAGTGAAGAGGGTCGCTAGTCGAGAGTGATCAGTGGCAAGTAAGAGAGTGGCGAGTGAGAGAAAGGTTCGTATCACATCGCTCATTTCGATCCTTGAAAACTTGATAATTGTGAATTGAGTCCCCGCTGCGCAGGATTTCACCTTCGGCTCAACTTCCTTTTGCCTTTGCAGTTGCAGTTGCGCTTGCTCCTGCCCTTTGGCACTTCACACCCTATTCACGATCATTTTCACTGATCCACTAGGTTCCTGTCACATGGCTAATACCTTTACCGTATGGACCGCAAACAATTTCTTTCCCGCTCACTGAAAGTAACCATGGGTACTTTCCTTGCTGGGCCGATCTTGGCCGCTTCGGCCGGTTGTAGTACGCCTGAACCTGCCGACAGCGGTGGGGCCGAGGGCTCTCCGGAACCCATGCCGCCAGCGGCACCCTTGGTGCTTGCACAAGTTGCCTTGCCGTATGCGTACAACGCTTTGGAGCCTTCCATCGATGCGCAGACCATGGAAATTCACTACACGAAGCACCACACCGGGTACGTGAAGAAAGCCAATGCCGCGATCTTGGAAGAAGGGATCAATGTGAAGGATGAAGCCGAGTTGGTCGCCAATGTGGGTAAGTACAGCACGGGTATCCGCAACAATGTGGGCGGTGCAGTGAACCATAACTTATTCTGGGAAGTGATGGCACCCGGCGGTACGGGCATGCCAGATGGCAAAGTGTTGGATGCGATCAATGCCGGTTTCGGCGACTTTGAAATGTTCAAGACAGCCTTCACTGAAGCAGGCATGAAACGATTCGGTAGCGGTTGGGCATGGCTGGTGGAACAAGACGGAAAGCTGGCCATCGGCTCCACCGCGAACCAGGACAATCCATTGATGGACGTGAGTGACTTCAAGGGCAAGCCGCTCCTGGCCCTCGACGTTTGGGAGCATGCCTACTACCTCAAGTACCAGAACAAGCGCAACGAGTACGTGGAGAACTGGTGGAAGGTTGTGAACTGGGCGAACGTGGCGAAACGGATGGGCTAGTACGCGTCGCCTATGAAGGAATAGATGACACTAACCTAGTTGAGCGGTAGTACTTAGGGTTCAACCGCTCAACTAGGAATGCACTACTTCAACTTCTTGCACCGGCTCCCCAACGCGTCCGCCTCTATGATCTTCTTAAGCTCAGCGACCACATCCGTGTATTTCGTGCGCGGGCCGCAGTGGTAGAGTTCCTTCAGCGGATCGCGGTCCAAGATCATGGCCATCAACTCCGCTGTTGAGGGGGCTTTTTCAAGCGCCGCATATTCCGCATAGCCCATGCTCAAGAAAGCCACATTGGTTCCAATTCCCCGGTTGTCCAACCTGTAGCCTTTGCCCAGGTCCGTGGGTTTTGGAAGTCCATCGGACGAGCGCAGGTCCGTCGGATCCGGGTAGGAGACTATCGCTTTGCCATCGTCCGAAAGCATTACGGGCACATGGTCGTTGTGGTCCGTGGTAGTGCTGTAGACCAATACGGCAGGTCCGGTTTCGGCCATTGTTGGCTGGTCTTCCGAGGATGTTGCCTTGTCCGCGGTCCCTGATCCCGTTTGGCCATCCTTCTGGCAAGAGCAACTTGTGGCCAGCGCAATAACGCTGCAGATGAGCAAGGTCTTCATCTGCTTACTTGGCTATGATGATCCGCTCCGTGCGCACACCCTTGTCCGTTACCAAGCGAAGCAAGTAAGCTCCTTCGGTGTTGATACTGAGGTCGATCACTGCGCGCCCACCCACCTTGTTGCCAACAGAAACCAGTTTCACTTGTTGGCCTAGAAGGTCCAGCACTTCCACCTGTTCCAAACGACCGTCGAATCCCGAAAGATCAATGGTGAGGTTGTCACGCACCGGGTTCGGATACAGAGTGATGTTCGTGGTGGCCGCCGTTTCATCAATGCCCACGGACTGACCACGCACAATGTCCAATTGAAGTTGATAGGTGCCTACTTCACCGGCGAAGTATGGGGCTACATGGAAATAAACCGTTCCACCGCCATTCAGTACCAACGGACCGGAGCCCACATCGTCATAGGTGTCCGTCCAATTCGAGCCATCTGCACTTGCTGTCCATAAACCATCAACGGTGTAAGTGTTCCCGTTCCCGCTGTTGTACGAATCGTGTAGGCGACCCGTGATCGCGTAGTTGTTGCCCGCAGGTAGAACGATCTTGTAGAAATCCTGATCGGTGCCATTGTGCATGTTGGCGCCACTGGTAGTGACCGTTGCATTGTTGCCGGAGAAGGTGGCCGTTAGCGTCGCCGCGGTCGCTGATGTGTTGTTCGCTTCGTACTGGTCCGGCTGCTCGCCAGCGGCTGTTACCGTAACGAAGACCGGATTGGAGAAGTAACTCGACCCCGTGAGGTACCAACCGGTATTACTCGGGTTATGTTGAGTGGCCACTAGGTAGGTACCCGGTGGGACGGTTACAGGCACCGGCCCAAACGTGAGGAAAGGAGAAAGGTAGGAGTAGCCTGGTGGCAGTCCATTGGTTTCGTTGAGCGTTCCCACCTCCTGTGCAAAGGATCCATCCAAGTTGTACAATGCCACACCATACTGACCCACGAAGTTGTTGAAGCCGTCGTTCTGTATGTTCAGGTTGACGGAGATCTGTCCACCTTGTACCAAGTTAGTGCCCGGAGCGATCGTCATGGCAGCGGCCAATTCAATGTCGCTGGGATTGATCACGGTTACCTGTGGGAAGTTGGTATAGGCCCCTGCATTCGCAGCAACAGCCCATTCCCCACCCGTGGGTTTGTAGTAGATCCCGATGTAATAGGTTCCGGGGACCATGCTGAAGAGACCCGTGGTGGAAAAGACGAGGTCGTTCGTGTACGCGTTGTTGGGTGCCAGCGTATAACCGGTCAAGGTCTGCACGAACCCATAGAAATTGTTTTCAGCGTCAAAGACCGCCGCTCCAAAATCGCCACTGAATCCGTTGGTGCCTGTGTTCGCGATGTTACACGACACACTGAAGGCTTGGCCATAGTAAAGCGGGTTGGCCGAAACATTCACATAGTTGTAAAGCTCCATGGTGTTCGTGGTGGTCGATCCACCACCACCACCGCCACCAGTTCCCGGTGTAATACCAAGGATCGCCACTTGGCCACTGTTGTAACCGCCAGTACCACCACCTGTACCGGTGGATCCGGGATTGAGCGCGCCTATCTGGAAGTAACCGTTCACCTGTCCGCCCCAACCCCAATTGAAGTGGAACATGTTGTTGTCGTCGTAACCATCGCATACGAAAGCGTGGCCACCACCAGAACCGAACCCACCATAGAAGATGGGCTTGCTCGCATCCAGATCGGCCCGGAGCATGGTGATCCAATTCTGCTCCGTGTAATTGTCGCGCTGCTCACCGTGCAAGTTGGTGTTGTAGCCGAAGTAGGTCTCAAATGCGTATTCAGCGCAGTTGGGTGTTGGGGTCTGCGCAGAGATCACATACGCATTGCTCACTTGTGGACTGTATTGCATGTCCACGCTTACGCCGCAATGGAACATCAGGGTGGCCACCGCGTTGTTGGGTCCCGAGACCGTGTTGGGCATGCCTGTCCATTCGTATGTGGTACTTGCGAAGTTGGCCGAGAGCGTACCGTAGTTGGGTGCATTGTAGCTGTGGAAGCCAACACCGGTCGCTGGACTGTTGTGGTACTTCATGATCTGCGCCATGGCCGTGGCCACGCAACCGGTAACCGATCCACCGGGACAAAGTGCATTCACATTCGGGCTCTGGTCCCAAAGGGTTTGCATAAGGGGTGCAACGGAAAGAACATCGCGATCGACCATCTGTTCGTTGGACAGAAGGCGTTCCCATTCAGACGTTACGGAAGGCAAGGCTTGCATTGTTGTCGCTACAACTTGTTGCAATTGATGTTTGTACCCTTCAAACCATTTGGCCACGTTGGTTGGCAGGTTCTCAGCAGGAAACGAGCTTTCTGTGGAATAGCCCAACACTGGCAAGGCGACATCATCGCCGGCGATCATTACGAAGCCATGGTCGCCTGCGTTGAAGACACGGTACAGCACGGTGTTGGTTGTAAGGTCCGGCGCGATCGAATTCTCAACATACACCAACTGCAGGTCGGTCGAGCGAAGTTGCTCGAACCCCGTGTGGTGTGAAAGGAAACGATGGGCCACGGTTCGTGCGGTTTGTTCATCTACCGAGGACGCATGTGCCGCCCCCATGGAAATGAACAAAGCGAAGATCCAAAGCAAATAGCGCTTTGACTTACCGAATGAAAGGGAGAGTCCGTGTATTCTCATGATGAAGATGTTTTGCGATACCGTTACACTAGCACAAGATTAGGTCAGATGAGTACATACCGCAATACCCAAAAGTGGGGATGGGGGCGGGAGATCACCGGAAGGGATCCAGACACTTTACCGCGGGAGCCTTAGACCCGTCCAATGGCGACTTTTTCCGGGAACGGCCATTGTTGCTTCGCCCAACGCACACACGGGACCTCAATGGCTCGGTACAGCACGAAAGCCAGGACCTGGAGTGCCAATATCGTAGCCGGGAAACTTCCCAGAACAGAATGGATCGCCGAATAGAATACACCCATGTGGATCAAGTAGAACGCGTAGGAGCTTCGGCCCAAGACCTGGAACAATTTGGTCGACAGGAGCCTTCGCAACGCCGTTTCTTCTGTGATCAAGCCCCAGAAGAGTAAGCCCACCCCCAGCACGGGCAGCAAGAAATTCGAGATCACAACACCCCCGAAATCTGCATAGCCCCTATTAAAATGTGCCCTTACGATCAAACAGACCGCAATGGCGATCACACCTAACAGCGTGGTGTATCGGGTCCGAATGTGGCTTCCATACTTCCTGTACAAAAGTGCCAGACCGATCCCTGCGAAGAAGTCCGGTGCGCGGCCAAGAAAGGTTATCCCGAACATGAAGGAATTGGAACCCATGAAACCGTATGGCGCATTTCCATCAATGATGTAAACGAGCAGAAGGCCAAGTCCAACGAACACCAGCGGTAGAAAGACCACAATGCCCCAACCCCATCGGCGTATCACCGTGAAAAGAAGGGGTGCCAAGAGGTAGAACATCATTTCCGTCGTGATGGACCAGCCCTGTATGATCCCAGCGAATTTCAAGTCGTTGAACCATCCTTTCAGCATAGCGAGATCGATGAAGAAGACCGAGAGCAACTTGCGGTCGACGGGAACGCCTTGTTGCACCAAGGCCAAATAGGTGACCGTAGTAAGCAGAACATATAGCGGAGCTATGCGGCCGAGGCGCCTCATCAGGTAAGGCTTGTATCCGCTGATCGGCAGATCGAAATAGTGATACGTGATCACAAACCCGCTCAGCACGAAGAAAGGTGTAACACCCAGATTGAATTGGCCCAGCAACCCAAGTACGAACGGGTGTTGCAACATCGGGACGTCAGGTCCGAAATGGTGCAACATGACCATATAGGCGCATACCGCTCTCATGCCGTCCAAGGCAAGGAAACGGCTGTTGTTCGGATGTGGCACCGGTGATCCCAAGATGGTCGCCAAGGTAGTGGAGCAGAGCCTCTGTCTCCTCTATGCTTGCACGCTCGGTCAAGGGCTATCCTTCCACGAGCTCAATGTCGAAATCCACGAGGTCCACGAACTGTTGCACGCGTGTATCGATGTCCTCCCTGGTAACTTCCACAAGGCGCTCGATCCCGAATTTCTCGCAGGTGAAACTAGCCATTGCGCTGCCCACGATGATCGCACGCTTCAAGTTGTCGAAACTGTGATCCTTGGTGCGCGCCAAATAGCCGATGAAGCCACCGGCGAACGTGTCACCAGCGCCAGTCGGGTCAATAATATCCTCAAGGGGCAGTGCAGGCGCGAAGAACACGCGATCTTGACCGAACAAGAGCGCGCCGTGTTCACCCTTCTTCACCACGAGGTATTTCGGACCCATCGCAAGGATCTTGTTCGCGGCCTTTACCAAACTGTGCTCACCGCTCAACTGCCGAGCCTCGGCATCATTGATCGTAAGAATGTCCACACGGGCGATCACTTCCTTCAACTTCTCCATGGCGCTGTCCATCCAGAAGTTCATGGTATCCATCACCACCAAAGCTGGGCGTTCATTCATCTGGTCGAGCACTTTACCTTGAACGACGGGGTCCAAGTTGCCGAGCATAACGTAGGGAGCGGAACGGTAGGCTTCAGGAAGTACGGGGTCCAGGTCCAGCAGAACGTTCAAGCGCGTTTCCAAGGTGTCGCGTGTGTTCATGTCGTAGTGGTAACGGCCTGCCCAGAAGAAACTCTCCTTGCCCTTGAGCACCTCCAGCCCTTGCAGGTCCACACCGCGCTCTTCCAACTGCTTCATAACGACTGGCGGAAAGTCATCGCCGACCACGCTGATAAGGCCCATTTTCTCCAAGTAGCAAGAGGCCGCCAGTGAGATGTAGGTCGCAGCGCCACCTACGGTCTTCTCGGCAACGCCGAAGGGTGTTTCAATGCGATCGAATGCGACGGTGCCTACAGTGATGAGTTCCATTTGGTTCATTTGTTCTTTCATGTGCGATCACATCGCGAGCTTGCTTCCAACAGGACGGATCACAAGGCTCACAAAACAAGGAAGGCCGCGATCAGCGGCCCTCTATTGCTCCCCGGGCTGGACTTGAACCAGCGACCCCATGATTAACAGTCATGTGCTCTAACCAGCTGAGCTACCAGGGAAGGTACCCCGTTCCCGCAGCCTCATTCACTCGATCGGGTTTCGAGTTTGCGTTTTGCGGAAGGGACGGCAAAAGTAAGTGGTTGGCCGATATACGCAACAGAAATTTGCACGGAACCTTTTTACGGGACTTGAAGTTGCGAACTCACGAGGTACCAATTGACGCAGCTAGAATTTTGAAATGAGCCAAGAACGCAACTCCTCTTCGGAGATCAAACGTTCGATAAAAGCTCGTCGCTTCTGGCGTTTGATGTGCGCCTCCACAAGCCTAGCGTGGACACGATCTCTACATTCCAGAGTGGCCTTCAATTCCCAGTCAGCGGCCCTACTGGTGAAGGCGCCGCGAAATGTGTGGACATTGTGTTGGGTTTGACGCACTTCGATATCCTCTGTCTCTCCAACGTAGTAGAGATCCAAGGATGGACTGTAAAGGATGTAAACGATGTTGACCACGGTATTCTGAAGGAAGGATAAGGGTGGTCTTTGGAGCGGGCTGAACTTGTCCCGCAGCACTTGCCGGACAGCGACCCCATGATCAACAGTCATGTGCTCTAACCTCCCGCTGCACTGCGGGATGAGCTACCAGGGAAGGTACCCCGTTTCCGCAGCCTCATTCACTCGATCGGGTTTCGAGTTTGCGTTTTGCGGAAGGGACGGGAAAAGTAGGATGTTTGGTGAAATATTCTAACCCCGTTCAATGTATTTTCTTTTTGGAGTGGGGCGACGAAGCGTTCCAGCACCACGTCTACTCGCTACACCCCACATCTTTTCCATGCGTATTCAATCCGCTCTTTTTGCACTGTTGATCTCATTCGCGTTAATAGGCCAAGAACCCTGCGACGAGTTCAACGCTGATTTCACTTGGACCAATACAGGGAACGGCGTTCAGTTCAGTAATGGCACGACCGGCAACGGCATTTCCACCACATGGCTGTGGTCGTTCGGTGATAATACCGGTCACACGGTGGCACAACCCTTCCACACATATTCCCAGCCCGGGACCTACGAGGTTTGCTTAACGGCGCTCAGCATTTACGAGCTACCAAATGGCGAATTCATAACCTGCCAGGATATAGCATGTGCTTTTATCCAAGTAGGTGGCGATCCGTGCAGCAGTTTAGAGGCCTGCTTCGTGACCAACGACCTCGGCAATGGCAATTTCTTCTTCGACAATTGCACCAGTGGGCCCTTGGGTACCCAGTTGTTCTGGGACTTTGGCGATGGAACCCAAAGCACAACGACCAATGTGGACCACCATTTCGAGCCTGGTACCTACATCGTTTGCCTCTATGCCTACTGGCAGAACTGCGCAGATACGACCTGCACCACGATCACTGTGATCAATGAAGATCCGTGCGCTGACTTGCAGGCGATCATGACGTGGATACCAGGTGAAGACAACACGATCCAGTTTGTCGGGACCACCAACCTTCCGGTCGATGGTTTCGTCTGGGACTTCGGCGATGGCCAAGAAGGATACAACCTCTCAGAACTCCATACTTATAGTACTCCCGGGGAATACTTCGTGTGTTTTTCAGCCTACTTGTGGAACGCACAAACGCAGGACACGTGCTGGGTTGAACATTGCAACTCGGTCGTTGTCGGGATGAGTGATCCCTGCGACTTTTTGCAGGCCTGTTTCCAGCCGAGCCCTGCGGGAACCAATGCGTTCTTCTTCAACAATTGCACCGCGGATCAACCTGGCACCCAATTCGAATGGGACTTTGGAGATGGAACGTCGAGCGGCGTACTTGCCCCGACACATACGTACACGGCGCCTGGCACATATACGGTTTGCTTGTGGGCAACGTGGCAGAATTGCGCCGATAGTACATGCCAAACGGTCACCGTGGACGGAGGCGATACTTGCCTTGGCCTGAACGCGGATTTCTCCTCGTTCACCACTCCGAACGGTACGCAATTTTCCAACGGCACAACGGGAGCCGGGATCCAAACCAGCTTTTCTTGGACTTTTGGTGATGGTAGCACCAGCACGGACGCGCAACCATTCCACACCTATTCTACTCCCGGCTCGTACGAGGCTTGTTTGCAAGTGCTCACCTATTTCGAATTGGCCGGTGGTGGACTGTATACGTGTGTCGACACTACATGCAATACCGTCATCATTGGCGGCGGAGACCCTTGCGATGATCTGGAAGCGTGCTTCGTGATCAACGACCTCGGCAACGGAACCTATTTCTTCGACAACTGCACCAGTGGTCCATCAGGCACTCAGCTCTCTTGGGACTTCGGCGATGGAGCCCAAAGCACGTTGACCAATGTGGAACACCACTTCGATCCAGGCACCTACACTGTTTGCCTATATGGGTACTGGCAGAACTGCGTGGATACGACCTGTACGACCATTACAGTTCTTGGAGACAGCCCTTGCGATAGCCTCAACGCCAACTTCATTTGGAGCAGCGGGAACAATGGGGTGAATTTCGCGAGCGAAGTGATCGACCTTACGTGGACATACTATTGGCAGTTCGGCGATGGTACAACGGCCAACGGTCCTAACCCCTATCACACCTACCCTGGATCGGGCACCTACGAAACCTGCCTTACGGTTTGGACCTGGGACCCGGTTGCACAAGACACCTGTTTCCAAGTTCATTGTGAATTGGTGGTGCTCAACGGCAACGAACCCTGCGACTTCTTACAGGCCTGCTTCCAGCCTACTCTTTGGGGAACCAATGCATACTTCTTCAACAATTGCACACCGAACGAACAGGGTACGCAATACGAATGGGACTTTGGCGATGGAACTACGAGCAACCTTATAGCGCCCACCCATATCTACACATCACTTGGCACCTACACGGTCTGCTTGTGGGCAACGTGGCAGAATTGCGCCGATAGTACATGCCAAACGGTAACCGTGGACGGAGGTGATCCTTGCCTTGGCCTGAACGCGGATTTCTCCTCGTTCACCACTCCGAACGGTACGCAATTTTCCAACGGCACAACGGGAGCCGGGATCCAAACCAGCTTTTCTTGGACCTTTGGTGATGGTAGCACCAGCACGGACGCGCAACCATTCCACACCTATTCTGCTTCTGGCTCTTACGAGGCGTGTTTGCAAGTGCTCACCTATTTCGAACTGGCTGGTGGTGGACTGCATACGTGTATCGACACCACCTGCAATACCGTGATCATTGGCGGCGGTAACCCTTGCGATGATGTGCAGGTGTGTTATGTAACCAACCTCTTGCCAAACAACGGCGTGTTCTTGGACAACTGCTCCTCCGGACCGGCCGACATGCAATTTGCTTGGAGCTTCGGCGACGGAAACAGCAGTACCGTGGAAAATGCGGAGCATCACTATGGACTACCCGGTACATACGAGGTCTGTTTGATCGTCTACACGCTGGAATGCGCGGACACGCTTTGTACCAATGTGGTGATCGAAGACTCCTCGGATTGCAATGGATTCACCGCATCATTCGAAGTGGAGGTAACGGGAACGGCGGTGGTCTTCTATGGACAGAGCAGCCTTCCTGCCGATGGCATGTCGTGGTCCTTTGGGGATGGCACATATGGGGAAGGTAGCCCCGTGACCCATCTGTACGAACCCCCGGGACCCTACGAGGTTTGCTTGGATAGTTGGTATTGGAACGAAAACACCCAAGACAGTTGCTACGCGCAGAGCTGCCAAACCATTGACCCGTTCCATGTGGGCATTGGGCCGGTGGTCGCATCCGATGCCATCAACATATACCCGCAGCCCGCTCATGACCGACTGACCATAACCGGTGCGGCACTTTCCACGCCCATGCACGCACGGTTATTTGGCATGGACGGCAAGCTGGAACAACAAGAACAAGTGAACGCATTACCGCACCACGTGGATGTTTCCACTTTGGCACCGGCGGTCCATGTGTTGCAATTGGAGCTGGAAGGTCAACGCTTCAACTACCGCGTGGTGGTGGAGTAAGCAACCGGAAGTGAACATGACCGAAGCGGAGGTAGTGCGAACTATCTCCGCTTCTTCTTCCCCCCAGCTGAACGGGATTTCTTTCCAGCGTGCTTGCCGGGCTTCGGTTTTGCGGCTTTGTACGCACCCTTTTTGCCGGACTTGGGAGCGCGACGTTCGAACTTGCCGGATGTAGTGACCAAGGGTTCGCCCGCCAAAACGAAGTCCGTGGTGCGGCGGTCCATGTCCACACTGCGGATGGTCACCTCCAATTCGTCGCCCAACCTGAACCGACGGCCCGTGCGTTGACCTGCAACCGTATACTTCTCCTTGTCGAACCGGAAGATATCCCCCGGAATATCACGCAAGCCGATCAAGCCTTCGCACTTGTTCTCCACCAGCTCCACATAAATTCCCCACGAGGTAAGGCCACTTATAATGCCCGCGAAAGTTTGTCCGATACGGGACGACAAGAATTCAGCCTGTTTGTACTTGATGCTCGCACGTTCCGCATCGCTGGCCTGCTTCTCCTT
>Ga0209063_1000859_pt1 | contig 17386 bp, 17 predicted proteins | sample KloWWTmeKNB19Kit_FD_187177 | JGI IMG/M metagenome (GOLD analysis project Ga0209063, IMG submission 187177) | Active sludge microbial communities from Klosterneuburg, Austria, studying microevolution and ecology of nitrifiers - Klosterneuburg... | ecosystem: Engineered > WWTP > Aerobic digester >... | reverse complement strand
GATTACATTTATCACTTTGGGCGTTACTATCAGTCATTTTGAAAATCTTATGATTGCCGCTTCGATGTGGATTTTTATTTCAGTATTAGCTATTTATGGTTTGTTTTCGGCAGCTATGGGAAAAACCACACCACTTCCGCTTTTGGGAACTATTTTTCAAAAATTATTTAAAAGTTTATAATGAATCTTACACTACATCATTTAGTTAGAGAACCAAAAAACAAAAAAGATAAAAATCCTTTGTTGCTATTACTTCACGGTTATGGTAGTAATGAGGAAGATTTATTCTCTTTTGCCAATGAATTACCTGATGATTATTATGTGATTTCGGCTCGCGCACCTTATGACATGATGTATAACAGTTATGCTTGGTATGCAATAAATTTTGATGCGGATGAAAACAAATTCTCCGATATTGGTCAAGCTCGAGCTTCAAGAGACATCATCGCTAACTTCATTGACGAATTAGTTGCCAATTATGCTATTGACGATAAAAACGTAACGTTAATTGGTTTTAGTCAAGGTTGCATTTTAAGTTATGCTGTTGCCTTATCTTATCCAGAAAAAGTGCAACGAGTTGTAGCAATGAGCGGTTATTTAAATACTGAAATTGCTGTGGATGATTTCAAAAACAATGATGTGTCGCAACTTAAAATATTTGCTTCACACGGAACGGTTGACCAAGTTATTCCTGTGGATTGGGCTCGAAAATCAATTCCTGTTTTAGAAGATTTAGGCATAAATGTTACATACAAAGAATATCCTGTTGGACATGGAGTTGCTCCACAAAACTTTTTTGATTTTAAGAATTGGTTGGAGGATTAATATTAGATATACGATTTTAGATATTAAATATATTTAATATCTAAAATCTAATATTTACTGTTCCGTGTCGCTTCCTAAAACTTTATGACCAATTTCGGCATCGCCAGAAAACTTAATTTCTTCTCCTTTTTTAAGCACATAACCTTTCCAAGGAATAAGTTGCCAATCTTGATAAATCCAAGGACTTCCTTCTGATTTTCTGGTTAGAACAATTGAATTAGCATCATTTGGCAAAAAAACCTCCGCTTGATTTACGTCTTCACTAAAAAGAACATAAGCACTTTTGGTTTCGTCTTCATTAGTTTGAAGATTAGCAGGATTTAATTGAATTCCAGAAAATCCTTTTACACATTCTTTATTAACTTTTGACCAAACATAACCAGCCGAAGCCAAGCATCCGTTTTCATCTTTATCAGAAACTGCAATGGTGTCTTTTGGTGCATTTGCTACTTCTTCTACTTCTTCAACCGACGGATTATCGGTTAGCTTGCAGGAAGAAAACAATAGTGTAAACAATAAAAGTGAAAGTATATTTTTCATCATTTTTTTAATTTAGTTGTTGTGGATACAAATAGCTATCCATGGTTTCAAACGTAATACTTTGGTCTTCTTCAACAAAATATTTGATAAGCACTTCACCCCAAAGTTCGCCATTGCTATAATCAGCAATTATCCAACGGTGGTTTAAAATTTTAAGTTTGTTGATGATAAATTTTTGCTCACCGACTTTAGTTTGATCAACATATTTATTTCCTTCCTTATCGTCGTTGTAAGCCAAAAGTGCTTGTTTCACTTTTTCAGAAAACGCAGCAAGGTTATTTTGATTTAAATAATTCTGAGCTCTGTCATTAAATTCCAATGAAAAAGCGTTATCATCAACCGACTTGTTATACATTACTAATGTACTGTCATTTAGTTTTTTATTTTCAATTTTCAACTTATTTATTTCTTCTGAACCTTTTGAAGCAAAATACTTGTAGGTGAAAACATTCATCAAAACAGCAATGATAAATAAATATAGAAACAATGACTTTTTCATAAAATAATAAAATTATATAGTAATCTTTAAATTGTCATAAGCTAGAAAAACATTGGCAGGCAAACGTTTTTGAACTTCTTCATGAAAACCTAAAAGATGACTAATATGGGTTAAATATGCTTTTGTAGGTTGTACCAAATGTATGAAATCTAAAGCATCTTGCAAATTAAAATGTGAATGGTGTTCTTCTTCTCTCAAGCAATTAATAACCAATACTTTTGCATTTTTTACTTTCTCAACCTCAACGTCATCTATCGATTTCACATCCGTCAAATAAACGAAATCATCAACACGATAACCAAAAACTTGTGTTCCACCGTGATTAACATTGATTGGAATAATTTCTTTTCCGCCAAGCAAAAATGGAATATCATTAATTACTTCAATTGGTTCCACACTTGGTGCGCCTGGATATTTGTTTTCGGTTTTAAAAATATAATCAAATCGAACAGCCAAATTTTCTAAAACATCACGATGCCCATAAACTGGAATTGGTTTTGATTGCTTGAAATAAAAAGGTCGAATATCATCTAATCCAGCGGTATGATCAGCATGTTCGTGTGTAAAAAGCAGCGCATCCAACTTCTGACAACCCGAAACCAACATTTGCTGTCTAAAATCAGGACCACAATCAATTACTATAGAATTTTCGTCCCAAGTTATCCAAACCGAAACCCGTAATCGTTTGTCTTTAGCATCATTACTTAAACAAACCGAATGCGAACTTCCAATAACTGGAATACCTTGTGAAGTTCCTGTTCCTAGAAAATAAATTTGCATAATAGCACGGTTTTTGATGAAAATAATTTGTTAGTTTTATTTCTAAAGCAATTAATTACAAAAATAGGGTTAATTATCTTTTTATGAAATAGCTATTTTACTAACTTTGCAAAGTATATAAATTACTATGGATACAATTATTTCAAACATAAAGTTAAAAGGCGACAAGGCAATTGAACAAATTCCCGCTATAAAAGACAAAGCTTTGCGAATTAACCTAAATGACAACATTTATGGAACATTTGCAGAAATTGGCGCTGGACAAGAAACGGTGAGACACTTTTTTAGATCTGGTGGTGGTTCTGGAACAATTGCAAAAGCCATGTCTGCTTACGACAAAGACTTTAGTGATGCCATTTATGGTATTGAAGATGATGGAAGATATGTTACTGAAAGTCGTTTGAAAAAAATGCTAAATCATGAAGTAGAACTAATTGAAAAGCGTTTAAAAAGAGACAAACATCCAAATAAAATATTCTTCAGTTTTGCTAATACCGTTGCTACCATTGACTTTGCGAAGCAATTTAAAGGTCATGGTTGGGTTGGTATAAAATATCAAGTTGAACCAGATGAAGAGTATAATGAAATTACGCTTCACATTCGTTTTAAAGAAACTGATGCCAAGTTACAACAAGAAACATTAGGGATTTTAGGTGTAAATTTAATTTATGGTGCTTACTACAAATACAATGATCCTAAAAAATTGCTTCGTTATTTGTATGACCATTTAGACAAAGACCAATTAGAGATTGACACTATCAATTTTTCTGGTCCACGATTTGCTAATGTTGACAATCGATTGATGAGTTTACAATTAGTGAAAAATGGCATGACCGATGCGGTAATGTTTGGTCCAGATGGTAAAAATATTTTGCCTGCAGCGATACTTTACAAAAAAAATATTCTTGCTTTGCGCGGAAGTTTCCGTCCAGTAACTCAGGTAAATATGGACATGTATGAGAAATCATTAAAAATGTTTCTTGACGAAAGCAAAGTGGACCAAGACAATGCCTTAGTAATTTTTGAAATCACACTTTCAAATCTCCGTTCTGAAGGTGAAATTGACGAAAGAGATTTCATGGACAGAGCAGAATTACTTTGTTCGTTAGGACAAACCGTAATGATATCCAACTTTCAAGAATATTACAAAGTAGTTGAATATTTTTCAAGTTATACCAAAGCTAGAATGGGATTAGCGATGGGTGTAAACAACTTGATTGATATTTTTGACGAAAAATACTATCGCCATTTAAGTGGTGGAATTCTTGAAGCGTTTGGAAAATTATTCTACCGTGATTTGAAAGTATTCTTGTATCCAATGGAAGATGAAAACGGAGAAATTGTGAATTCGCAAAATCTAAAAGTGCATCCAAGAATGAAAGAATTATATAAATTTTTCGCCTATAATGGAAAAGTAGTTGACATCACCGATTTTGATAAAGAACATTTAAAAATCTTCTCTCGCGAGGTTTTAAAAATGATTAGCAATGGAACTCCAGGTTGGGAAAGTCTTTTACCAGAAGGTATTGCAGAGATAATCAAGCAACATCATCTTTTTGGTTATGACCCAAATAGAATTTTAGAAAAAGCATAATAAAAAAACCCTTTCAGTAAATTGAAAGGGTTTTTCTTTTTTAGTTTCTTGTTAAATATAATCTACTAACTTCAACTTCTTCCGTATCTTCATTAATTCCATTTTGTTTTAAAACTAATTCGTTTGAAGTTATTTTTTCAACAATAAATTCATCTTCAAAAAGAAAAGGATCGGTGTCAAAACTAGAAACAATTAAAGTATTTCCATCTAAGGTCCAATTTGAACCTTCAACTTCTTGCAAAATACAATCTGAATCATAACCGTTAAAAGTTATAACTCCATCACTTGTAAACTCCTGAAAATCTCTTAATGTTTCGCATTCATGTATATAATTTTGAAATGCTCCGTTATTTATTTTTCCACCTTTTAAATACCATTTTCCAAGTATGTTTTGCTCTGTCACTGCTAAACCATTATCGTCATCACTACTACAAGAAGTAGTAAAAGCTGTAAAAATAAGTAATCCTAAAATAATTTTTTTCATAACTTAAAATTTAATTATCTGTATTGTAAAAATATTGAATATTAATAATTTCATCGTCTTCTTCTATTTGTTCAGTAACAGGAAATCCTGCAGCATTATACGTAAATGTACTTGTTCTATTGTAGTTAAACGAATTCAATTCTTGAACAATATTATGTATCATTCCATTTGGATCTTCATCAAAAAGTAGCTTATTTAAACCTAAAACATTAAGGTAAGGACTGTTTTTATCATCATAGGTATAAGTTGTGTCTCCTGAATTTAAAGTTGATGCCGAAACAACTTCTCCAATTGCATTTAATGTAAATGTACCAGTGTCTGATAGCGTTAACGGGTTATCCAAGTTTCCACTATATTCGGAAAAACTAACAGTTCCATTTGTATTGTATGTATAAACAATTTTATCTCCATAATCGCTGAAATCATCATATTCATAACGCTCAAATTGGGTTAGTCGTTGATTAGAGTCATAAGTATAAAGTGTTCTACTTTCTAATGCATTATTAAAAAAAACTTCAATTTTAGATATCAAATCACCAGTATAAGTTACAGTTGAATAACCATTGTCAAATGTTTGACCTAATAATTTATTTCCGCTGTAATTAAAATTTATCGTTTCAACAGTTCCATCTTCAAAACTTTGTATCATTTTAGTCACCAAAACACCTTGCATAGCTGTGTCGTCACTGCTTGAACATGAAACAAAAAACATAGAAACAAAAGCAAAAAAGTAAAAAAAATTTTTCATCATTTTAGTTTAAAATTATTTTATAAAAATAAAAAATCTATTTCAAAAAATCAACCGCCTTTTCCAAAGCTGCTGCAATTCCGTTTACATTTTTACCTTTTCCAGACGCAAAGAAAGGTTGTCCACCACCATTTCCGTCGATGTATTTACCTAATTCTCTAATTACATTTCCAGCATTTAATGATTTTTCTGCAACCAATTCTTTTGAAATATAACAGTGAATATTAGGAGCATCATCTTCAACTGAAGCTAAAAATACAAACGAATTTGGTTTAGAAGTTCCGATTGCTTGTGCTAAATCTTTGGTTGCACTCATAGACAAATCCACTTGTTTTGCTAAAAAGTTAATTCCGTTTATTTCTTGAAAATCAGAAACTAACGTATTTTTTAATCCATCGATTTTTTCTTTTACTAATTGCTCAATTTGTTTTTTCAACTTCGCATTATCATCTTGTAATGAAGCAACTGATTTTAAAACATCTTGCGGATTTTTCAACGTTTCCTTTATTTCAGCCAATGTAGTTTCTTGATTTTTGTAGAAATCTTTCACAGCATCGCCAGTAATTGCTTCAATTCTTCGAATTCCTGCGGCAACTGCACCTTCTGAAATGATTTTGAAATGCCAAATTTCTGCCGTGTTTTTCACGTGAATTCCACCACATAATTCTTTGCTTTCGCCAAATTCAATCATTCTAACTGAATCGCCATATTTTTCTCCAAATAAAGCCATTGCACCTTTTTCCAATGCTTCTTTTATTGGAATATTTCTGTGTTCTACTAATTGCAATTGTGCTTCAATTTGTGCGTTCACACTTGCTTCGACCTGACGTAATTCGTCATCCGAAACTTTGGAAAAATGTGAAAAGTCAAAACGTAAGTAATTTGGATTTACCAATGAACCTTTTTGCTCTACATGAGTTCCAAGAATGTTTCTCAAAGCCAAATGCATCAAATGCGTAGCCGAGTGATTTTTAGAAGTTGATGTTCTTAAATTGGTGTTTACTTTAGCCACAAATCCTGCTTCAATATTCTCAGGAAGTTGTTTTGCAAAATGTAGTATTAAATTATTTTCTTTCTTAGTATCAATAATATCAATCGTTTCGTTTGCCGAAACCAATGTTCCTTTATCGCCAACTTGTCCTCCACCTTCTGGATAAAATGGGGTATTATCTAAAACTATTTGGTATAAAATTCCGTCTTTTTTAGAATCTACTTTACGAATACGAGTGATTTTTACCTCGTTTTCTGTTTGGTCATAACCCACGAAAGTTTCTACATTTCCTGGGATTAAAACCGACCAATCTTCTGTTGAAACTTCCGATGCTGCACGAGAACGTGCTTTTTGTTTTTGTAATTCAGCTTCAAAATCTGATTCATTGTATGAAAATCCTTTTTCTTTCAAAATTAAAGCGGTTAAATCTTTCGGAAATCCAAACGTATCATACAATTCAAAAACTTTTGCGCCTGAAACTTCATTCCCACTAGTTTCGGCAACAACTTTATCTAACAATTGTAAGCCTTGATCTAAAGTTCTTAAAAACGAAGCTTCTTCTTCGCGAATTACATTGGTTACCAATTGTTGTTGCGATTTGATTTCTGGGAAAAATTCACCCATTTGATTTGCTAAAACCTCAACCAATTTATTGATAAAAGGCTCTTTGGTATTCAAAAATGTAAATCCGTAACGAATCGCACGACGTAAAATTCTACGAATCACATAACCTGCACCAGTGTTAGATGGCAATTGTCCGTCAGCAATTGCAAAGGCAACGGCACGAACGTGATCGACAATTACACGAATGGCAATGTTAGTTTTATTTTGTTCTTCTGAAACGTTTTTAACTTCATTGGACGTATATTTCAAACCTGTAATTTGTTCTACTTTTTCAATTAGCGGCGTAAAAACATCAGTATCATAATTAGAAGTTACATTTTGCATTGCCATACACAAACGCTCAAATCCCATTCCGGTATCAACGTGTTGTGCTGGTAATTTTTCTAAACTTCCATCTGCTTTTCTGTTGAATTCCATGAAAACGTTGTTCCAAATTTCAACCACTTGCGGATGATCGGCATTTACTAAATCTCTTCCAGAAGTTGTAGCTCTTTCTTCGTCGGAACGAATATCAATATGAATTTCGGAACATGGACCACAAGGACCTTGATCGCCCATCTCCCAAAAATTGTCTTTTTTATTTCCTAAAATAATTCGATCTTCCGAAACATATTGTTTCCAAATATCGAATGCTTCTTGATCAAACGGCACATTTTCGGCTGGATTTCCTTCAAAAACAGAAACATACAAACGGTCTTTATCTAACTTTAAAACTTCGGTTAAAAATTCCCATGCCCAAGCCAAAGCGTCTTTTTTGAAATAATCGCCAAACGACCAGTTTCCAAGCATTTCAAACATAGTGTGATGATACGTATCAAAGCCAACATCTTCCAAATCGTTGTGTTTTCCTGAAACACGAAGACATTTTTGCGTATCGGCTATTCTCGGACTTTTTGGCGTTCCGTTTCCTAAAAAGTATTCTTTGAATTGCGCCATTCCTGAGTTGTTGAACATCAAAGTTGGATCATCTTTTAGCACGATTGGCGCCGATGGAACAATTAAATGTCCTTTTGATTCAAAGAAATTTAGGTATGCTTTGCGTATGTCTTGTGATTTCATTTTAGATTATTAGACTGTTAGATCTTTAGATTATTAGATTTAAAAAAAATGGTTTGCCTTTTAGCCCTGATTGAAGTGGAAATCCTTTTTTTGAGTGATAACTCAAAAAAAGATTGCAACGAAAAGCAGGAAAATGGTTTATTGAAAAAGCGCGAATGTTTCGCTCCTAAAATAAATTTAGCTTATGATTGAAACATTTGTTAAATTTGTTCGTATAACCATTGTTTTTAAAACTTGCACAAAAATAGTATAAAATAAAAGATGGCGAAAAAAGTAAAGTATTATTTCGATACCGAAAGTTTGGCTTACCGCAAAATAAAACCAAAACTCTCCAAAAAAATTGGATATATTGGATTATTTGTTTTGGCATCGGCGTTGTTTGGATTTTTGTGTTTTGTGGTTTTATTGAATACGCCTTTTTTTGAAACACCAAAAGATAGACTTCAGGCAAGAGAAATTGAAACGATGAAGCTTCGTTATTCGATTTTGAATAAAAAAATGGAGCAAATTGATGAAGTTTTAGAATCAATTGAAGAACGTGATAATAATATTTATAGAGCTTATTTTAACACGTCGCCAATCCCAACGGAACAACGAAAAGCAGGTTTTGGCGGTGTAAATCGGTACAAAGAGTTAGAAGGTTTTAATAACTCGGATTTGGTGATTAACACTTCGAAAAAAGTAGATGTTATTTCTAAAGAATTGGCAATTCAGTCAAAATCGTTGGACGAAATTTTGGCTTTGGCAAAACAAAAAAACAAATTATTGGCTGCAATTCCAGCTATTCAACCTGTTAAAAATGAGCAGTTGAAACGAATGGCATCAGGTTTTGGATATCGTAGTGATCCTTTTACGAAAGCGAGAAAAATGCACCAAGGAATGGATTTTACATCTCCAACTGGAACACCTATTTTTGCTACTGGCGATGGTGTAGTTAGACGTGCTGACAACACGGCTTCGGGTTATGGAAATCACATTGTTATTCAGCATGGTTATGGTTATGAAACGCTTTATGGTCATTTGAGTAAATACAAATGCAAAGCTGGACAACGCGTAAAACGTGGTGATATTATTGGTTATGTTGGAAGCACAGGTCGAAGTGAAGCGCCACATTTGCACTATGAAGTTCACAAAGATGGTAAACCCGTGAACCCAATTAATTTTTATTATGGAAATATTTCTGCGGCAGAATATTCAATTATATCTAAATTAGCCAATCAGGAAAATCAGTCGCTTGATTAACGATTTAAGAATAATGAATTTTGATTTCAGATTAAAGATAAAACTATGAATGTAAATTTACAGGAAGGAAAAAGATATTACAGCATTGGCGAAGTTGCCAAAGCGTTTGATGTAAATACATCCCTAATTCGTTTTTGGGATAAAGAATTCGATATTCTAAAGCCGAAGAAAAATGCAAAAGGCAACCGAATGTTCACTCCTGAAGACGTGAAAAACTTACAATTGATTTTTCATTTGGTGAAAGAGCGTGGATTTACTTTGGAAGGTGCGAAAACGCATTTGAAAGAAGGTCAAAAAAAGACGTTGGATAAATTTGAAATTATCAATAAACTCGAAGCGGTAAAAGCACAACTGACCGCTATAAAAAATCAGTTGTAACAATTAAATAAACTAAAAAACTAATAATAAACTTTAAATTAAACAAAAATGGATTTTAAAAAATTTTTACCTTGGATTATTGGAATTGGAGCTATTTTAATCATTGCTTTTTGGGTAATGGGTATTATGAATACTGGTTTGAGAAAAGACCAAGCTGTAAATAAAGAATGGGGAAATGTAAACACAGCTTACCAAAGAAGAAATGACTTAATTGGAAATTTAGTAAATACTGTAAAAGGCGCAGCCGATTTTGAAAAAGGAACTTTAACGGCTGTAATCGAAGCTAGAGCAAAAGCAACAGCAGTTACTATTGATCCGGCAAATGTTACTCCAGAACAATTAGCAGCTTTTAACTCTGCTCAAAGTGGTGTTTCATCTTCATTATCAAGATTATTAGTATCTGTAGAGCAATATCCTGATTTGAAAGCCAATCAAAACTTCTTGAAATTACAAGATGAATTAGCTAGTACAGAAAATCAAATCTTAACAGCAAGAACTCGTTTCAACGAAGTAGTTTTAGACTATAACAATTATGTTTTGGCAATGCCACAAAGTATGTTCTTAGGCAAATACAAAGAGAAACCATATTTCAAAGCAGTTGAAGGAGCAGAAAAACCAGTAGAAGTAAAATTCTAATTTAAGACAATGTCAAAAGTAGAAGATTTTTTAACCAAAGAAGAAGAGCAAGAAATTGTTGAAGCTATTCGCGTGGCCGAAAAAAATACTTCGGGTGAAATTAGAGTACATTTAGAAAAAAAGACTTCCATTGATGCGTATGAACGCGCAATGGAAGTTTTCCATTTATTGAAAATGGACGAAACGGAACTCAAAAACGGGGTTTTAATTTACCTTGCAGTAAAAGATAAAACCTTTGTGATTTGTGGTGACAAAGGCATTAATGATGTCGTTCCATCTGATTTTTGGGATTGTACTCGAGATGTCATGGTAAAAAACTTTAAAGAAGGAAATTATAAGCAAGGTTTAGTGGAAGGAATTCAAAGAGCTGGCGAACAATTACAAAAATACTTCCCGTATCAAGAAGGCGATAAAAACGAATTGTCTAACGAAATATCAAAAGACGAATTATGAGAATTATGAATTACGAATTACGAATTAGGAATTCTAAAGTTTTCAAAACAACGTTTTTGATTTTTTTACTATTTACTTCGCTTTCTGGTTTTTCACAATTTACTATTCCTGAAATTCCAAAGGTTCAAACTTCTGTATATGATTATGCTAATGTTTTAAGTCCTGAAGAAAAAATTCAACTGGAAGAAAAACTCATTCGCTATTCTGATAGTACGACAACTCAAATTGTAGTTATTACTATTGAAAGTTTGAAAGGCGAAGACATTGGAATTCTAACTCCAAAATGGGGACAAACTTGGGGAATTGGTGGAAGCGAAAAAAATGATAACGGTGTTGTAATTCTTTTAGCAAAAGAAGAAAGAAAAATTTGGATTTCGGCTGGATATGGATTAGAAGATAGATTAACCGCTGGAATTGGTGGAGAAATCACAAGAAATATTATCATTCCGGAGTTTAAAGCTGGAAGTTTTTATAGAGGTTTAGATAAAGGTGCTGATGCAATTTTTGATGTTTTTAAAGGAAAATACAAAGGCACGCGAAAGCAAAACAAACAAGGTGATTTTCCTTTCTTTCCAATACTTATCGTTATTGTTATTCTAATCATCATTTTTGCCAACAACAAGAAAAATGGCGGAGGAAATTCAGGAAATCGTGGTGGCGGCGGATTTGACTTAGCCGACATAATTATCCTAAGTAGTTTGGGTAGAAATAGTGGCGGAGGTTTTGGCGGTTCATCTGGCGGCGGAAGTTTTGGCGGCGGCGGATTCGGTGGCGGATTTGGTGGCGGCGGATTTTCTGGTGGCGGAAGCGGCGGAAGTTGGTAATTCCCAATCAAGTTTAGAATGAAAAAAATTAGTCTGTATCTAGACTGAATTTGATAAAATTTATATTGTATGAAAAGATATTTTTACTTGTTTTTATTTATTACTTCAATCAACTATGGACAAAGCGTTTTTCCAGAAAGCGTTGGAGTGGTAAATGATTTTGAAGGCATTTTTACCGAAAAACAAAAGGAAGAATTAGCTAAAATTATTATTGATTTTGAGAAACAAACTTCCAATGAAATTGCAATAATCACTTTAAAAGAAATACATCCAACTTATGACGATTTTGACAAATTTTGTCTTGATTTGTCAAACTATTATGGAGTTGGAAAAAAAGAGAACGATAATGGTCTAATCATTGTATTTTCTGCCGAATTGAGAAAATTTAGAATTAACACTGGAACACAAACAGAAAACATATTGACGAACGAAATCTGCAAAGAAGAGGTTGACAAAATTATTCCAGAATTCAAAAAAGGAAATTATTTTGAAGGAATAAAAAATTGCCTTTTGAACTTAATTCAAAAGTGGAAAGAATAAAAAAAATCCGGTCTCAAAAAGACCGGATTTTTTATTTAATCTATAATTATCATACCATCGTTTTTCTTCTTTCCAGCAAACTTTTCGATTTTATAGGTTAGTGAAAACATTACGTAGCGTTTTAAAACCGTGTTTTCAGAATCGATGATTGCTGTTGGTGTTATTGTTCGGGTGTTGTTCAGATTTTGATTTAACATGTCATACACTTTTACCTTAGCTAATAGTTGGTCTTTGAAAAAATTATATCCTAAACTCACATTCCATAAGTAGAAATCTTTCTTATAACCATCAGCAATATTTGAATTATAAGTATATCCAAAATCAGAACCAATTACAAACTTCTTTGGAAAATAGGATGTAATTTCAAGTTTTGCATTGTGCAAAAAGTTATTGGCATTATCAATCACATAGTTCTTATAATCGGTTTTGAAATAGGTGTAACGATAGCTTGGCGCAATGGTAATCAACTCATCAATACTCCAAGTCATGTTAACCTTTGGATTAAGTTGCAAACCTCTAGATTCAAACAAAATAGCGTTAGTTAAACCTTGACTAAAGTCATAATTTAAATTAATTCCAGCACCAAAACGGAGCGTTCGCTTTTCTTTTTTCATAGATTTACTCCAATTCACACCAAAATAAGAGTTATATCCACTTTCTACATTTTGATACGTTGTTGTAGCCTTGAAATTATCATCAAAAATAGTTGATGAAACTACTGCATTTTTACTCAAATTAAAACCTGAATAAATATAATATCCTGAACGTGATTGGTAATCATAATCATTAAAACTAAAGTACAAATTGTGTCTTTGCGTCGGACGTAAATTATCGTTTCCAATAAAAGTACTCAATGGATTTGATAAATTCTCAACTGGTAAAACCTGATTAGCTTCTGGCAATTGCACACCAAAATCATAGAACGAATAAATTGACTTTGATTTATCAATGTTGTGACTGATATAACCTTTTACTCTTGGGAAAACGTAATTTTTATTTCTATTTGTAACTAATCCTAGATAGTTAGATTGTGCATCGAAAGTAACAAATTCAGGTCCAAAATTTATTCTACCATTCGTTTTTGATTTATTCAAAATCAATCCTGTCGATGGAAAAAACGTAGTTGCTTTTGAAAATGTTTTGTTAGATTGTGTGGAATTAAAATCATCGTAAGCATTTGTTCCTGTGTCAAAATCAAATGTATTTAATTGATTGTCAATTTTACGATAGGTAACTTCTGAAGTCAAACTCAATCGAATAGAATCAGTTAATGGTTCACCAAATCGCACTTCGAGCTTGACAAATTTATTATCGTCACTTTCAAATTGGTTCTGATTCCTTATATCATCAGGAGTTGCATCAGCAAAGAGTGTTTGTGAATTAGTATTTAAAAAATCATCTCTTTTTTTGATTTCCGTTTCAAAGTTGACAGACATTGCTCTGCTTTTCTTTTTAAATTGTTTACTAAAACTTGCTTCAGTAGTAAAAGAAGAATTATCGTTTTCACTAAAATCATCATTGGAACTGCTGTTTAATTCCGCAAAAGCTTCGTTGGTAGTTACTTGATTTCTAGAAGATTTACTTTGAGATTTGGTTTTCTGAAAACTTGGACTAATATAGATTGTTGCAGTTGAGTCTAGTTTAATTTCAAAATCCAATCCTAAATTATGTCCATTATTGCTGTTTTCAGTAACCGCTGTTGAATTGGTGAAAGTTCTTCCTTCAGGCAAAAGATTTATTCTATCTGTTCTATTGTTATTTTCAGTTTCAGAATTTGTGAAATAATAACTTCCGCTTTGGTCAATTTTCTTTAGAAATTTGTCTTGATAATTTATCCCAACCATACTAGAACGAGTTATTCCACGATTTCCACCACCGAAAGACATATTATTTAAACCAAAACTTCCATCGTCATTATAGTAAACTGAACGACTTCTTCCTCCACCCATATTATCAAAAATCTCATCCATTGAAAACCCAACTGAATTGATATTATTGGTAGATGCCAAAACGCTAATCTTTTGTTCTCCTTTGAAATAATTCAATAACAAACTGGATTCATATCGTTCGTCCGAGCCCAATCCACCCATAATTTTACCAAAAAAACCTTTATTTTTATCTTCTTGAATGGTTAGATTGATGGTTTTTTCTTCGGAACCAGAAGCATCACCTGAAATTTCTTCTGCCTTTGTTTTTGTATCAACAACTTGCACTTTATCAATTATTTCAGCAGGAAGATTTTGAGTAGCAATTTTTCCATCTTTGCCAAAAAATGGTTTTCCATTGACAAGAATATTGTTTACTTCTTTACCATTAACGGTAATTTTTCCTTCTGGAGTAATTTCAACGCCTGGCAATTGTTTTAATAACGCTTCCACATTGGCATCGGCACCAACTTTAAACGATGAAGCGTTGAATTCGAGTGTGTCTTTTTTAATTCGAATTGGTGGAATTTCAGATTTTATAACGACTTCGTTCAACTGATTGGTGATTTCTTTCAATTCAATTGTGCCAAAATCTTTATCTGTTGATAAGCTAGAAATGGTTTCAACAAAGTCTTGATAACTAACAAATGATACTTTTAGATTGATTGGTTTGTCACTTTTCCGAACTTTAATATCAAAGTTTCCTGTTTTGTTAGTGATAGTGTAATCTACGACGGATGAGTCTTTCACCGAAGTTAAATAAACCGTAGCCGATTCGATAGGCAATTTGGTTGTTGGGTCAACAACTTTCCCTTTGAGAGTAATTGTGTTTTGAGAAAAAAGGAAAGAACTAAAAAGTAATGTACAGAATAAATAAAATGGTTTAGGCATAAAAAAAATTTAGCTGTTATGTTAGTTTAAAAACTAAATAACGGCTAAATAATAATTTTATTGTGTGATGTTAAAAAATCTTACGAAAATTTAACATTTATTTATTTTTCACGGATATAAATATCAATCGGAACTCCAGAAAAATCCCAGTTTTCACGGATTTTATTTTCAAGGAAACGTTTGTATGGTTCTTTTACATATTGTGGCAAATTAGCAAAAAACACAAACTGAGGTGTTGGCGTTGGCAATTGCATACAATATTTAATTTTTACATATTTTCCTTTCAATGCTGGTGGCGGCATGTGCTCAATGACTTTCAACATATAATCATTGAATTTTGAAGTTGGAATACGTTGTTTTCTATTTTCAAAAATTTTAACTGTTTCTTCTAATGCTTTTAGTAAACGTTGTTTTGTTAAAGCAGAAACAAACAAAATCGGCACATCTGTAAAAGGTTGCAATTCTTCTTTGATTTTGTTTGCATAGTCACGAGTTGACATGGTGTCTTTTTCTACCAAATCCCATTTATTGACTAAAACTATAACACCTTTTCTATTTTTTTCAGCCAACCAAAAAATACTTTGATCTTGACCTTCAAAACCACGAGTAGCATCAATTAGAAGAATACAAACATCCGAATGCTCAATGGCGCGAACGGAACGCATCACAGAATAAAATTCTAAATCTTCTTTTACTTTGGCTTTTCTACGAATTCCGGCAGTATCAACAAGGTTGAATTCAAATCCAAAACGATTGTATTTTGTATCAATAGAATCGCGAGTTGTTCCCGCAATATCTGTAACAATATATCTATCTTCACCAATCAACGCATTTATAAACGATGATTTTCCAGCATTTGGTCTTCCAACAACGCAAAATCTTGGGATTGGATTTTCTTCTTCGGTAACTTCTGGTAATTCTGGTAAAACTTCAACTAATTTGTCTAAAAGTTCACCCGTTCCGCTTCCGCTAATACTAGCAATAGTAAAATATTCGCCTAGACCTAAGTTATAAAATTCAATTGCGTCTTTTTCACGCATCGCATTATCCACTTTGTTTACAGCAATCAAGATTGGCTTAGTTACTTTACGAAGTAATTTGGCAACCTCAGCATCCATTGGAGTAATTCCTTCTTCAACATCAACCACAAAAATAATAGCATCGGCTTCATCAATTGCTAATTCAACTTGACGACGAATTTCTGCTTCAAAAACATCTTCCGAACCTTTAATATAACCACCAGTATCGATTACCGAAAATTCTTTTCCGTTCCATTCGCTTTTTCCATAATTTCGGTCACGAGTAACACCGCTAACAGAGTCAACAATCGCTTCTCTTCTTTTGATTAATCGATTAAAGAAAGTTGATTTCCCTACGTTTGGTCTTCCTACGATGGCTACAATATTGTTCATTCTTTTTAATTTTTTGCAAAGGTAACCTTTTGTTTAAAGGTTTCAGGTTTAAATGTTTAAAATAATTTTTTTGGTAAATTATTTTTGGTTGTATCCAAATCTTCTAAGTTGATATGTATTACTTCTCCAATCTTTATTGACTTTTACATACAATTCGATGTGGATTTGTTTACCAAAAAACTTTTCTAGATCTTCACGAGATTGCATTCCTACTTTTTTCAACGCTGCACCTTTATGACCAATAATGATTCCTTTTTGTGTGTCGCGTTCCACCATAATTACCGAACGAATTCGAATGATTTTTTCGTCTTCAAGAAATTCTTCTGTTTCAATTTCTACAGCATAAGGAATTTCTTTGTCATAGTTCAAAAGGATTTTTTCACGAATGGTTTCGTTTACAAAAAAACGTTCCGGTTTATCGGTCAACGCATCTTTTGGATAATAAGGTTCTGACAGAGGAAGCAAATCTAAAATTCGGGCAAAAACTTCTTTTACATTGAAATTTTCAAGAGCCGAAATTGGAAAAATTTCTGCGTTTGGCACTTTGTTTTTCCACAATTCGATTTGCTCTTCTAATTCGTCTTGATTGGATTTATCAATTTTATTTAAAAGTAATAAAACTGGAATTTTAGAATGAATAATTTTATTAAAAAACGCTTCATCTTTCAATTCTTTTTCACCAATTTCAACCATATAAATCAACACGTCAGCATCTTCAAAGGCAGATTTCACAAAATCCATCATTGATTTTTGCATTTCATACGCTGGCTTTATAATTCCAGGTGTATCGGATAAAACAACTTGAAAATCGTCACCATTTACAATTCCAAGAATTCTATGGCGCGTTGTTTGTGCTTTTGAAGTAATTATAGATAATCTTTCGCCAACAAATGCGTTCATTAGCGTTGATTTCCCAACATTTGGATTACCTATAATATTTA
>Ga0209063_1000858_pt1 | contig 17399 bp, 24 predicted proteins | sample KloWWTmeKNB19Kit_FD_187177 | JGI IMG/M metagenome (GOLD analysis project Ga0209063, IMG submission 187177) | Active sludge microbial communities from Klosterneuburg, Austria, studying microevolution and ecology of nitrifiers - Klosterneuburg... | ecosystem: Engineered > WWTP > Aerobic digester >... | reverse complement strand
ATATTCGCACCGCTGATAAAGTTGGTGTTGGCCGTTATGGTGAGACTTATCAAGCAGTTGCATTAGACACACCATTCAACAACCCATCTGACCCATTATTATTGCTTACTTTAGTAGATGCTGATGGATATATTTATTGGAATTGGAATTACCCACGAGCAAACGGATCACTTGCTTATAAGGCTATGGAGATACTGTATCATTGGGAAAGACCTTTACTATCCGGTGTAATAGACGAATACGCAAGTCCGTCATCATTTAAAACAGCAAGGAAAGTAAGGAAGCAAGTACCACTATCTGTGCCGATATGCTGTGATGATGTGACCAACATGAGAGCGAATATATTAGTGAAAAGCCAAATGGGATGGGGAGCAGTTGAGAAACTGACTATTAATGATCCACCTGGAGAGATGACTATTGAGCTGATTCATGACCGTAATTCTTTATCATCTGAAACACCTACAACATAATGCCACGATTCAATTCAAACATAAAACAAAGTCTTGGCAGATTCTTTACTGCGGAGGTCGATAGTTTCGCGCCAGGAACGCTTACCACGTCATCGATAAAGGCGCAGTTATGCGGGAATGAGAATGTAAAGCTATACTTAGATCCGGACACCTGTACAGGATCATTAGATCCGATTTACTTTATCGCTAATATTAACGATCCTAATTTTGCAATTGAGGAGGAATATTTTGAAAATGAATTTGGAGAAAAAAATCTAAAATACAAGGTTGGGCATCAGTTAATGAGTATATCCGTTACTGCTGACACATTAATGCGGAATGACATCTACAAAATGATATTGGCAAATGAATTTTTGCGAATAGATTTTGAAACTACTTGGCTAAATAATAAGATCAGTCACGTTGAGGTAACGGATGATGAAAAGATAGAGATGACCGATGGTACATTTTGGTTTATGACCATTCAATTTCAGATGGATAATCTCGGTGCAGTCGGAACATCACCTTGTTGTGGTACTTCGATATTTTCAGAAGCACCTTATGAATCAGAATGTCCAGATCCTGACCCGGACCCGGAAGCCTGCACAGATCTCAGTATCTCATTAAGTGAGGCCGGAGGTGTTATCTCGTTGACTGTTACTAATCCTTTCGGTAGTCCAACATCGTCTTGGACATTCGTTCCTGAAGGCGGAGGTAGTCCTGTATTCTTGGGAAATAACTTAACAAGTGTAGCTGCTCCTGCATACGGAACAATAAATGTAACTTATTCAGTTGGGTCGTGTCGTAAGACATCATCTATAGCTTACTTAGATCCGTGTACAGGATTTGAAGTAAGTATTGCAAATAATAGCGGAGCGATGACCGCAACGGTTGATGACGCACACAGTCCTGCTACCTACCAATGGTCATATTCAGAGTTAGGAGATACCTATACTAATTTAGGCGCTACTCAATCACAGGCAGCAAGTGAAGGTGAAGGATTTTATAAAGTAATTGCCACTAAAGGAGGCTGCACAAGTGAAGATATTGTAAATGTTACGGATATAATTACTTGCTTTATCGAAGGAGAAATTGATAAGGTTGGTAATATCCTTTCATTCTCATCTCCTGCGGTAGGATTAACTTATCAATGGTATCTGCAAATTGATGACGTTATAGTGCCTATCGTTGGCGCAACAGATCCCGATTATACTGCTACAGAAAGCGGAATGTATTATTTGGATGTGACGAATGAGGATGATTGTACTTACCGATTTAGCCGTGTACACCTAATGTGTACAGATTGCGCAGCGTTTATGGTTGATATGTCCAACGCCGGTGATGTAATTACTGCTGATGTTAGCGGATGCGGTGAACCTGAATACTTCTGGTATAAAGTAAACGTTGATGGAAGCACAACACAAGTAGGTGACGATAGTGATAGTTATACGCTTACCGGCGATGGCCTGTACTTCGTGAGTGTCTGTTGTGGCGATTGTGAGAGCAAAACCTACTTGATCAATAAAACAGGTGGAACGATAATATTTATTAACGGTCAATTATCTGACCTTACAGCATGGGGTTCATAAATGTGTAAAAAGGGATGTAAGAAAGGTTTTTGCAGTTGTATCAGAACGACTGATCCGGGTCTCTTCGACCATGCTCCGAGTATAGACAAGACTGCACGGTTTCCTTTACGTTACTGGAAAGCCGGTGAAGCGTTACATAATTATTATCTATCATTCGAAGATATTGCGTTAAAAGTCAATAACACGCCGGTGGGATATGTGCCTACTACATCAGGTAACACAACTGATTTAAACACAGTCGTTATTGATTCAAGCGGTGACAAATGGATTATTGACATCTTAGGTAACGCGATTAAGATGCCGACCGGAGGCGGTGGAGCGGGTACAGTTACAAGTTTTTCATCAGGAAATTTATCGCCATTATTCACAACATCAGTTGCTACACCGACAACGACACCGGCCTTATCATTTACTCTTAGCACAACATCACAATACAGTGTCTTCGGCCGCAGCGCAGCGGGTACAGGTGTGCCATCATGGATTACCTTGCCTTCTACGGCCTTTACCGGCTATACAGCCGGAACAGGTATCAGCATTGCGGGAAATGTGATTTCAAGCACCGCAGCACCAGTTTCATGGGCAGACAAAAAGATTGCGTTCGGTCGCACGTTAAGTGCAGGTCTTAATTATAGCACTTATTTAGATTTTGATTATACTTATTCCGCGCTAACGATTGGGGCGCGTGCTGCCGGTACAATCGGGGTATTTAGCGCATCAATAGGTGATCAATCAGTTATATCTGGCAGTGGAAATCTCGGTGTAGGTAGCTCTCATCTGTCCACTGGTAGCGACTCCTTAATAGTTGGCTATCATAATATTAACACTGGAGATAACGCATTAGTATCTGGGTATTACAATACTAATAATGCGACTGACGGATTTATTTCTGGCCGTAGTAATTTAATAGAATCAGGATCATCATTTTCGTCGTTGATAGGGAATTTGAATCAACTAAAGAACTCATCGCCTTATAGCCATTTAACAGGTTATAATAATCTAGTAAATAACGCATCAGGTATTTTTGTCCACGGTCGGGATGTCAATATCACACATACTGGTAATGTGATGATTACGGACTGGAATGGGGGGACTCTCACTAGCGTGATGTCAAACCAGCTCACATTTAAATTCAGTAACGGTGTTCGATTTATGTACGACACAAGCTCTCTTAAAATGTCAATTGACTCTTCCGGACTTGTCTATATTGCCAATATACCGAGCTATCCATCAGGAACGAATATATTAGTCAGCAACGGCGGTGTAATATCATACCGCGCATTATCTTCTATTAGTATCGGCTCAGATGTATGGAGAATAACAGGAGGTAACACTATAGCAACCTCGATAACAGACAGCATTTGGCACAATGCAAATGTAAAGTTAGGTGATGGGTCAAGTGGATCAAATAGTTACAGATTACAGGTCGTAGGAACGTCTTATTACACACAGACCATGCTGATTAATAACAGTACAGCATTCAATGCTTTAAACGCATCAGCGTCACCTGTTGAAGTGTTTAAGGTAGATAGCTCAAATAATTGGCTATTCGCTGCAAGTCATATCAAGGTTAATGCTACCGATATCTATATTGACCAATATCCGAACACACGCTCAGATAGCTTCTATACTGTACAGGCTGCAAGGCTTATGTATACAGACTCGAATGGTAAGATATTACTTACAGACAAGAAGGCATTTTATAATGATCACGTCAGTTCAGGCAGCAAGACACAACAGTCTCACGCAGCAGATAGCACATGGAGAAGGTTGACAAATGATCTGACTTACGGATCAATCTCTTTTGGCACGCAATTCAATACTAATGGCACAACATTTGCTTGTCAGATACCACGCACAGATCAACGATTTTGGTTAGTTTCAGTGATTGAATATGAGAATCAATCAGGGTCATCAGGCACGCCGGTCATTGATTTACAAATCAGAGTGAACGGAAGTACAACAGGAGTTGTATTTTCAGATTGGAGCGAAGCGACTACAGGTGTAAGGAACACGGTTACCATTCAAAGTATATTATACACGGCTAGCGGTGGTGGTTACTTTGATGTCGATATCTATATCCGAGTGGCTACAGGTAGCGGGAGCATCTATGTGAACAAGCATGACACGGTAATAACAAATGTGGGTTATATTCCTTCTTAATAATTATATTTACATGATAAAAAAACATATGTATGACAAAAGAGAATAAAATAAAAATGTTGGATGCTGAGGTAGCAGCAGCTTATGATGTATTGAAAAGCAATATAGACAAGATCCCGAAGGACTTATTCTTTACTATACGCAAAAAGATGAGGTCTATTGAAGCTATTCACTCAGCATTTATCGAGGATGCAAAGGCAGCCGGTCAAAGGATCGCAGCGGAGAAAGGAAACACAGAGGTGAAGGATGGGAACGAAATCTTTACGACTAAGGGGGCAAAAGCGATGAACGAACTTCAGAAAGAATTAGATTCCAGGATGAGTGAGGTAGAGATTATTGAGCCACGACTTACAGAGGAACAGATCAAAGAATTACCGCAAGAGGTCAATCTTGCAATTTATTATCTTGAAAATATTTTATAAAATGGAAACAAATAAAGCGGTATCATTTCCGAACAACATAAACGACCCTGATTACGGAGTTACTACCTATCCGAAAGGGCTGAAGGTAGGATTGACATTCAACAATGTCGATTTTGAAAAAAAACAAGCATCTGTTGATCTGTGGCTTATGACTGCTGAATGGCAGAAAGTACGTCAGTTAGGTTATAATGTCATCTCTTTTGAGGGTGAATATACCTTTATAAACGGCGAGCGTTGTGAAGAAAATAACTTTGATACACTATTGCCTGAGGTGACCAATGCAGGGTTGCAGCTATTGAAGGCTATTAATATAACCGACATCGGTAAATTATCCGATATCGTAACATTTAAGTAAAATGACTATACTATCTATTGATTATATAATTGACGTTTGGATTGATGACAACGGAGTGGACAAGCTGTTCACCGGCCTTCATATTGTATCAGAAGTCACACGCATAATCAATGGAATAGAAGTAGTTTCACAGGTCGACACTTATCTGACTGATCCTTACAAGGTCTGCATAACGGATGATCGCTACATTAAAATCACAGATGGTTGCAACAGCTTTAAGTTTGATATTAATGATTCTCCGTACACGTTACAGGAATTAAAGGATCTATTAACGGCGTGTTATTCATGTATAGATGTTCCGACTGACCTGTCTGATGTTAGAAGGCCACTTGTAAAGGAAGGTCAAACAGAAGCGACCAACGCTGATTCAATAACCGAAACAGATAATGTCTTTCATCTTGGTAGGTCTAATGATGGCGCTAACTTCACAACGTTACCTGCTAACACTGAATATATTCGACAAATACAAGGGGGGTTAAAGGTAAATAGCAAATTGACCAATCTTAAACGATTAGTTGCGGAGAACACACCGATTACATTAACAGTTTGGCATGGCTTTGGTACGGATGGTCTTGACCCTTCTGCTTATCTAAATTATACGAACTTCTTTGCCACATTAACAGGTGCTTTAGAAGTAGCGAATATGCTATTCAATAATTATATCACCATAAATATTGTTGGTACAAGTGTAGGTAATCCAACAATAGTAAATACAAATCCTCAGGTGTCTGGTAAAAGGATCCAGATCCAAAATGGAAATATTCAATTATCTACCGCTCTTAGTTTCCAAGACTGCTACTTACATTTCATCAATTGTACAATTACAAATCCATTTATGGCAAATGGAGGATGGTTTAATTTACAATCAAGTGATACATTATTTCAAGATTGCACATTAAATTTTCAATATACATTGTTATTTGGTTTATACTATGGGACAAATCTTGAGTTCAGAGGCAATACAACGATCAATTTTAACAATGATTCAGGATTACAGACGCTCATAAATATCGCTTCTCCTATATCAGGTGTTATTAAATTGCTCGGTAAGTCAACCATCACATTTAACACTTACGGTCAAGCAAACAAAGTCGTAAATGGTCAGATTGCGACAGATACAGCAGTTAAATTTATTATTGGCAGCAAGGCAGTTGTAAACTGGAATACTCTTGACCTGCAAGGCTGTATAGTCGAATATGGTACAGGAATAGCTATAGGACCAACGCTTGGTACTGATATAGATAGAACGTATGACCTGAACTTATTCTCATCCACAAAGCCTGTCATATCAAAGAATTTCACCTCATCAAATGCGAACAAATCCGGGACATTAAAGAATATTGTCGTTGATGAAAATGGTGTGTGGGGAGTTAAAGATCTTTGGGATAGTTGGGAAGATGGTGATCAGCCGAATAACCCAGTCCCGGGACAACAAGGTTGGAATAGCACATATGGATGGAGAGAATATTGGGATGGAGGTAATTGGCAAAAATATTAAATTATGATGTACTTATTATTCATAGCTTTTATCGTAATGTCAGCAATGATAGACGTAGAACATTTTAATAAATATCAATATATAGATGATCACACTTCGAGAGTATTTCTGCGAGGTATCGTGATACTTGGATTTAGCTCGTCATTAATTGATGTTGCAATATTCTTCTTTATGTGGGTGACTTTATTTGATTTCGTTATAAATTGGCTATGGCATAAGCCGATCACCTATATCGGTGGTACATCTAAGATTGATATATTTTTTAGACAATACCCTAAAGTTTATATGCTAAGCAAGGGAGCAGCATTTATTTTCTCACTATTATTAATTTATTTAAAATGAACACTAAAGGCTTAATTATCATTTTTGTCATCTTTTTGATTACAATTTATGTGTCAGTTACTGACCCGCTGAACCTTAACCCGGGTGGGTTAGATGGCACATCAGCTTGGGTTGCGCTGTATAGCGTTATTGGATTTGCGTTGATCTACTTGGTCTATCGACTGGATAATAAAAAGTAATCATGAAAGTCGCTATAATATTATTACTTGCTACGATGCTCTCGGTATCGAACTTGCATTGTCCGAATAAGGATGAGCGAGAGATGGCCGAGTTAATTAATAATACAAAGAAGGCGGCCAGTAATGCAGAAATTCAGTATTTTAATGCCGACAATATTTCCAAATCAATAAGGTATATGTTGGTGTGTGACAAAGAGATTACTAAGGAAGATCGGGAAAAGGTGAGAGTTGAGGCCGTGCGTTACGAACACAAGTATAATATTCCGGTGTACGAGGTCAGCGACCGACGTGACGCTAATATGATAATCAGGCTTAAATGAAACTACTTAATTTCTTATTAATACTCATCATTACATTGGTTGGGTGCGCTCAATCAAGCAATAACGAGATGTATGATATACTCGCTAATACTGAGGTGTTGCGTAACCCGGTTGTCGTTGATCAGTCTAAAGATGCTTTCCGAATATCGTATTCGACCTGGAAAAACAAAAGCCGGTTAAATTATTTCATCTATTATCCACCAATTATCAAAGATGGAAAGACTGTTACAGATTATTTCAATGACTTAGATAAGCAATATATCAGCGGATTAACTGCACAGGCTGCTGATGAGTGGGAGCCGCATGTTAATATGCAAGTCAAGGAGACCAGCAATATCACTCAAGCTGACTTTGTTATCATATGGAAATTTCTTGAGAATGATGGTATAGGCGGTGATTTAGCTCTTGCAGATTTCCCGCCGGTTATCGGACAGGGTTACCGGCCGAGAATCATAATGGACATGGCTGATATGTGGAAAAATGTGAAGGATAGAAGTAAAGCCAAACATCCTTATTACAATGTCATACTGCATGAATTAGGGCATCTTGTGGCCGGTCTGAGGCATGATGACAGTAGAGGTATAATGAATACAGCGTTTAACTTTAATCATCTTCAAATAGATGATGTAGCAGGTGCGAGAATAAATTACAAGAGATATGAAAGATTTGTCTTTGAAGGCCAAACGTATATCTACATTGATGGAACATCAAACAAGAATGTAACAAAGAACTTCACTAATAAAGAGCTTGTATCTCATTGCAGCGGCAATAATGGTCATTTCTTGGCTTTAAATGCAATCTCAAGCGTTCAATATATTCGGGGTTATTATGAATGTCCGATTAAGATATTGTCATCATACAGGTCACTTAGCTGCAATAAGGCTGCCGGTGGTGCAACACTATCACAACATATCTTCAGAACTGCTATAGATTGGAAATTTGTAGGCAAAAACGCTGCTAAGACTCAAAATAGATTTGAATCAGATATCAATAACAGGAAACTGCCACTGTACGCATTATTGATGACCGGAGCAAGGGGATTAGGAACTTATCCTTACGGTTACGGCACGAATCACATAGATAGCCGGAACTCGATTTCTTGGAATAGATACTATAATGGTATCGGATATATGGTATGGGGCGAATTTGCTCACAAGGGATCCTGGTATGATCCAAAACTTGAATACAAGCTACATGATTGATTTTATTAAAAAATGGGGTTACGAGATTGCATTTATTGTATTGATAATAATTGCGGTGATCTTATTCAAAACGTGCAAAATACCGCATACAGGAGACAATAATGATATAGGTGGAGTAAGTATCTATGAAGGTAGGATTGACTCACTTAGATCGATCGTGGATAGTCTTAATTTATTAATAGATTTAAATTATGTTGAACATTCAGTCAATCAATCTCAGACAGAGATTAGGTATATCATTAAGGAGAAAATTATTAAAGATGAAAATTATCTATCGCTTGACACTTCTGGCCGGGTTGCTTACTTCCGCAAGTGGGTCATTGACAGCGCAGGTCTCTATAAATAAACTACCTGCATTAATCAATGATTCTATTGTGGGTATATCAATACCTCAGATGGATTATCTCGTGCAGGTCAAGCATAGCAGAGAAAGCACATATGATATGTTGATGGTGTATAAAAGGTATTATGAGGAAGCAAATGACCAGTCCCAAAAGCGGTTACAACAAGTTCTTGCGCAGAATGCCCTGATTTCAGATTACGAAAAACAATCATTATCTTTAAGGTCAAGTCTTTCGCACCAGATAAGCTACAGTAATCAACTCGAAAAAGACTTGAAGAAAAGTCGAAGGAATGGCGTTATAGGTTGGATTAGCGCAGGTATATTAGTAGGAGCGGGGAGTATTCTTTATATCACAAAATAATTCACATGGCTAAAGCTAAGGTACAAGAAAAGGAAGTCGTTGATATATTAGATCAGGACATAGACATTTCTAAGGTTGAAGTCTTGTTATTTATGCTCGAGTCATCGACTGTGATTGATGGTAATTTTTCATCTGAGCCTATTTTCTCACCGGCATTTGATGCTGATGAACGAGAGATCATAAAGCATAAAGCCTTATCGATTATTAGCCGGTGGTAGTTCTATGCACCAATGCATCATCGGGGTGATTGGCTTATACGACTTTATCTTCCTTGTGGCAATATAATCCTTAAGCACCATCAAAAGTCCACTATAGACCAATGGGAAAAAGCGAAGGAATGATACAGGAATGTTGCGGATATAAGAAAGTTATGTGCTATGGGGCGAACCCGCATTTGCAAACATTTTATCACTCAATTCTTTCAACCTGTCAAACTCCTGCTGACTAAACCATCTTGTTCGGCTTCGTTGAAGTTCAAGTAGTCTTTCTCGTTCTGTAAATTCTACTTCTGTCAACCCACAGCACACAACAGGCGGTTTGCCGTCAGTGGCGGTTGAGTGCTTAATTTGGTCATTTGTGCTATTCATAATCATTTGTATTAAAGTGAAACATTTGTGCTATTTATCGCCACCGAACGGCAAGCCGCTGGGACGTTAGCGGTCATTGCGGTTGACGTAATCTACTCCGTAATACTCCTTATAAAGAAACTTTGCATTTTCAGCAGCTTGTTTCCTTGTTTCTTTACACCCAGCATTTAAGTAATCATCTAATGTTAGCATAGCTCTTTCAAGCAACGAACCGCTAACATCGGTTTTGCGTAATGCCTGCTTTTGTGCTTGGTTTGAACTTTCGTTTTTCATTTTACTGTTGTTTAATGTTTGAGCGTTAGTAATTCTATTACGGCACTAACGCAAAGCCGTTTAACGTTATATGCTATGGCTCGACCATCACATCCCTAACGTATTTACCACAGGAAGGGCAGTTATTTACCCTATACATATTTTCGTCTGAATGACCTTTAATGTACGGCATACATCTTGTGCCATCTTCAAGTTTCATCCATCCAAGTTGCATCCTTTCCAAAACGCCACAGCATATAACATCGGATTTGCGTAATGCCTCCTTTGGTACTTGTGTTGAACTTTCGTCTTTCATTTTTACTTTTGTTTAAAATTTGAGCATTAGTAATTCTATTACGGCACTAACGCAAAGCCGTTGGAACGTTATGTGCAATTTTGGAATAACCCTTTTGCATTGAAAATACGTTGTTTTGCAATCTCAAAGTATTTAGGGTCTAATTCTATTCCAATAAATTTACGGTTGTATTTTTGACAAGCCAATGCTGTTGTTCCACTTCCTAAAAATGGGTCGATTATAATGTAATCATCAGGTAAAATTCCAATAACATTTTCCATTACTTTCAACGGCATTTGACAAGGATGTGCTGTTTTTTCTGCACATTGGTTATAAAATCAATTATCTTATCCTTGATGCTTAATTTATTCATCTTCTACCTCGCTATCTCAAGCCTGACCGATCTACCGGATACAGCATCAGCAAGGAGTTTGTTAAACAATAATGTACCGTATTTGCGTTTGACCCAGGACTTATTAACAAGTCGGGTGAGTGCATTCTTATAACTGGATAGGTTGCCGGAATAACCAATATGCTCAATAAGAGACTGATGTGCTATCACAGGATCATGAATATTAATCCCTTTATCAGACAGTAAGATAAGACCGGATAACATCATTTTATCAGATTCCCATATGTGAGATTCCTCACCTTGGTATAACTCTATCATGTTGACGACATTGCTGTAGTATGCAATATCATAGCCTGACGACACTGATAGGCTTGTCTTATTTTTTGTTCCTTTAGGTATCTCAGTAAATTCCATATGCTTTATTTCTTTCGCCGTAAAGATAACACAAATTATAATAGCAAGGTAATGTATTTTATAATATTACATAACTGTATAACGCACACATACATACATATTACAGTTTAAAAAATATAACGTATCTGTGAAAATAATTAACAAAATACTATGTAAAGTAATATTTATACATTATATTTGTGCAACAAAACAAATAAACATCATGAGTAAAAAGTTATTAAAAAAATTGTATTGGATCTTCGAGGAAATGATGATCCTTCAACGTATTGATCGCACATTTCATATTGAAGAACTGGAGCGGATATCTATCAGGGTTATCTACAGCGACTTACCGCAAGATGTCAGCGAGGACTATTTAAGAATGATCAATAATAAGATCGCCACGCTAAAAGAAACGAAATGAAGACATTTAACGAGTTAAAAGAGTTGTCGAATACATTCTATGACATTAGTGAAGTAGAAGCGTTGAGAAGGGACATAGACGAGTCAGAAGAGTCTAAAGTGATTACATTCTCACAATGGGAAATACTAAGCGACATGGTCGCTAAGAGAATCAAAGCGATGATATTGGAAGCGAGGTACAACAGGACTTACCGCAAGTGCTATCACGTTGAAGATGGGAAAACCATTGTTAGAGCGATTGGAACCGTAATCGGTGATCGGTTCAAAGGAGAGTACAGGTACAAAGGTATGACATACGGCATTGATATACCTGTAAATATGCTGCCATCATGAATATCAACACCCCGCCAAAGCGATCAAAAGAGTATATCATGTACCGTGATAATATTCTGAAATGCAACACCTACATTGAGTTAGTGAATACGGTCAGAAGCATGATAGAACGTGACAACCTGCAACCTGGAGAACTTGACAAGCTAAAGAAAACCGCCACCCGAAGAGAATTTTTAATTCAAAACTTAAAACAAACATCATGATATTAAAGGAAATGACACTAACCAATTTCAAAGGAATAAGGTCAAAAACATTCAAATTCACGGAAGGGATCAACGTGATAAGAGGGAAGAATGCCACCGGGAAGACAACCATATTAGATGCTTTTCTTTGGTGTCTGTTCGGAAAAGATTCACAGGATCGGAAAGACTTTGAAATAAAGACCTACGACAAAGACAATATTGTCATCCAACAGATCGATCATGAGGTCGAGATAGTCCTATTTACTGACCGGGATGTAAGACTAAAGCGATGTTTCAAAGAAATCTGGACACAAAAGAGAGGGAGCCAAGACATTGAGTTTACCGGACATGAGACAATCTATTTTTGGAATGATGTACCGCTGAAGATGTCCGATTACAACACAAAGATTACAGAATTGGTAAATGAGGGGATTTTTAAAACGCTTACCAATACAGGCTATTTTCATTCACTTCATTGGGAGAAGAGGCGAGAGATTATCTTCTCATTGGCCGGGAAGATTGAAGATAAAGAGCTCATTAACGATAATCTAAGGAACGTAGCTGCCATTCTTAATGAAGGCAAGACCATATCTGAAGCTAAAGCAGAGATAGGAGCGAAAAGAAAGAAAATAAAGTCTGAACTAAACGACATCCCATCACGCATAGATGAGGCCGAGCGTAGCAAGTCGGATCCGGTGGATACTACAGCTATTGAATCATTAATATCCGCTAAGACTAAGGAACTATCCAAATTAGAGCAGAACGAAATCGATGTTAAGCATCAACTTGAGGCAAAGAATAAAGCATACAATGACAAGGTTAATGAGTTGTATTCATTGAAAAGAGACTATGACACGGCCAAATCTGAATTAACAAGTTTGGTTAGAGCTTCAACCGGTGTATTTGTTTCTGATATTGAGAAGCTGAAAAAGGACATTGAGCTAAACAAAACAAAAGCCACATTATTAAACACCAGGATTGAAGCGGGTGAGGTAAAGATTACATCCTATGCAAAACAGATCGAAGATACAAGGGCGAAGTGGCACGAAGTTAACGCTGGTAAACTTGAATTTGCAGAAGATAAATTTGCTTGTCCTACTTGCCTGAGATCGTATGATAAGGAGGTCTTAGAGGCCAAGAAAGCAGAAATGGTAAGTAACTTTAATAAAAACAAGGCAGAACAACTGAATGAGATCAAAGAGAAAGGTATCGAGTTGAAGCAGAAATTAGATGACTGTACCTCATTAAAAAGCGACCTACAAGGCGAGATCGATCAGCTATCTGCTGAGTATGTCGAGTTAAACGACAAAATTAAGGAGTTAGAACGAAAATCTGATAAACTTGATTTCGAAACAGAGCTAAAATACGCCATTCACAATGATGAAAGGCTAAAGGAGTTAAGCATTAAGATAGATGCAATGACATTAGAGATAGAAGCAATGTCTAAATCTGATGCTGTTACATCCGATAGCGGAATATCTGATCTGAGAAAGGAGATACAAGAATTACAGGTCAAGAAGGCAAGTCAAGCGGACAATCAACGGATAGACCAGCGGATACAGGAATTAAAAAATAGTGAGTCAACTCTATCTGTAGAACTGGGTAAACTGGATGGTATTGACAATGAAATTCTACAGTTTGAAAAAGACAAAACATCATTCATTGAGTCAAAAATCAACGGTATGTTTGGTTATGTCAAGTTCAAGATGTTTGAAACTCAGATCAACGGTGGTGAGATCCCATGCTGCAAGACAATAATCAACGGTGTACCTTATGAAGCAGCAAACCATGCAGCGAAAATAAACGCCGGATTGGATATTATTAATACTTTATCTGCTTATTATAATATAAATTGTCCTATATTTGTGGACAATGTTGAAGCGGTAAACGATCTGCTTCCTACAAAAAGCCAGTTAATTGCTCTTGAAGTAATATCTAATGAAGATCAATGGAAAGATGCAATAATTCAAATGATTTAATAAACAAAAACATCAAAATGCAACAGAAAGAATCAGCTACACCGGCTGCAACAGGTGTGAAAAATGACCTAATCAGCAGAGTGTTGAGCAGAGTCAACGAATTAAAAGAAATGGGAGGTATCAACCTTCCTGAGAATTATTCAGCAGCAAACGCTCTACAAGCTGCATGGAACAAGCTAAATGAGATTCCGGAGAGAGGAGGTGAACCGTTAATCAAGAAATGTACATCAAGCAGCGTCAGCAATGTGTTGTTTGAAATGGTGACCGCCGGATTAAATCCAATGAAACACCAATGTTCATTCATTCCACGAGGGCAGATATTAACGTTACAGAGAGAATATCAAGGTACTATCGCACTTGCAAGAAGGTTTGGTGGACTTAAGTACGTCACATCATCAGTAGTTTATGAAGGTGATAAGTTTGCTCTTGAAGTGGATTTGGATACAGGTAAGAAGAAAATAAAAGTACATGAGACATCTATCGAATCAATGGATGGTGGTATTAAAGGAGCTTACGCCATTGTCGAACTTGAAGATGGGTCAAGGTTCTGTGAGGTGATGACAATGAGCCAGATCCGTTCTGCTTGGAATCAAGGAGCAATGAAGGGTAAAAGTCCTGCACACCTTAACTTTCCTGATCAGATGGCAATGAAAACAGTTATCAACAGAGCGTGTAAGGGGTTAATAAATAGCTCAGACGATGGAGCGTTGTTCAGCGATGACACGCATATGGACTATGTCGCACATTCCGTGCAAGAGGAACTAACTGAGAACGCTAACAAAGGTGAAGTGATTAATATTGACAAGACAGATACTGACAAGACAGATACTGACAAGCCGCTCAACATGGACAATGAACAAGAGGCTGAATATGTAGAAGCTGAATTATTTGAAGATAATCCAGGATTTTAAGACATGATGTTTGTAGTAGTGGGCAGCGGGTCGGCGGGTAACTGTTATCTCCTAAAATCTGAAACCGAAACTCTAATTGTGGAGCTTGGTGTGAAGTTTAGCAAGATAACGGCCTCGCTTGACTATGACCTTTCAAAAGTGGTAGGTTGCATAGTCACTCATGAGCATGGTGATCATGCTAAGGGCGTACCCGCTGCCATTTCTTACGGACTTAATGTCTATGCCAGTCACGGAACGATCGATGCTATAGGATTAAAAAATCATAGGCTGATCTCAATAGATGAGATGAAAAAAACATCAATAGGATCATTCAAGGTACTTCCTTTCTCGGTCAAGCACGATGCTGCCCAACCTGTGGGATTTATCATTAGTCATCCGGAGTCCGGTAATATCTTATTCATTACAGATACTTGGTATGTGTCACACCGATTTGAGAATATCGATCACGTTATCATTGAAGCTAATTTTGATCAAGCTATCGTGAATGAGAAGCTGAAGGAGAATAACAGATATCTCCGTGATCGGATAATTCAAAGCCACCTCAGCATTGATGCAGCACTTGACTTGCTGAATGCAAATGACCTCAGCAAAGTGAATAATATTGTACTAATCCACTTATCAGATAGTAACTCAAATGCTTCTGATTTCAAAGATAGAGTAACAAAATCAACAGGGAAGCCGGTGTACATCGCTGAGTCAGGTCTTACCTTATCACTTAATAAAGAACCATTCTAAAATGAAAATACCGACCTTAGTAGTTTACGTTTGGGAAGGCCATTGGCGATTTAGATTCAATCAATCCGCAATGAAAGCGCTTGACCTGTATAACCGCTTCGGTGTTGACCTTGTGCAGTTAAGTGATGGTGTGATAGTCACATCAGATAAAGACATCTACAGCGTACACATTACAGTTAATGGTGGGGGATTTAGCCGAAAGACATTAGCAACTGAATTAGACCTTCTCGGTAAGTATGTGCTGCAACCAACACCTAAAGAATATCAATTTTTACTACAAAAACTTAAGTGAATGATAGTGGTAAGTTTATTTAACGGAATGAATACAGGTCGGCAAGCTTTAGAGAATTGTAGACATAAGGTTACAAAATATTATTCAAGTGAATTGAAGCCATACGCAATTGAATTAACACAACATCATTTCCCTGATACTATTCAAGTTGGAGATGTGACGAAGTGGAAAGACTGGGATATTGAATGGGAAAAAGTTGATTTAATTTTAAGTGGAAGTCCTTGCCAGGATTTAAGTATTGCAGGGAAAAGAAAAGGAATACAAGGATCTAAAAGTAGTTTATTTTGGGTATTTATAGATATATTAGAACACGTTAGGCGGCTTAACCCTGATGTTATATTTTTTCAAGAAAACGTAGGATCTGCACCAAAAGAAGATATTGGAATTATGAGTAGAGCAATGGGTGTTTATCCTGTTAGATTTAACAGTAGTTTGGTTACTGCACAATTAAGAGATAGATATTATTGGACTAATGCAAAAACAAAGCCTGTTGGAATGTTTGGCGATTTAGTTACAGATATTCCAGAACCTAAAGATAGAAAAATAATGTTTAAAGATATTTTAACTGATGGTTATACTGACAGAAAAAAAACTGGTTGTTTATTAGCTTCTGATTATATACTTTTGATTAATGATGAAAAAAAGCAAGAAATTTATATAAATAGTAGATTGAAAAAAGGTGAGCAAATACCAAATATTATTTATGTAGAAAATAATGAATTAAGAGTAAAAGCAAATACTGTAAAAGGTTATGATATAGTTACTGAAAATGATTGTTTAAATCTTGCATTTCCAACATCAACAACAAGACGAGGTAGAGTAACTAAAGGAAAAGCACCTTGTTTGCTTCAAGGAAACGAGCCATTATACGCTTACGATGGTATAAAATTACGAACATTGAATAAAATAGAATTATGTCGTTTACAAGGTTTTCCAGATAACTATTGCGATATATTGAGTAGAAACAAAGCAGCTTCACTTTTAGGTGATGGATGGACTTTACCTATTATAGAGCATTTTTTTAAATTTATAAACATAACAAACAAAAACATCAAACATGAGTAACAGTAAAGAAATGTTGGCAAAATTTGTCAACTCAGGGCAACAAAAGACATGGCATGACCGTATAATGGTCTACTTCTACCTTAATAATCACGGAACGAAAGAAGATATTGCTAAATATCTGAGATGCGAACAAGAGCCGGTACACAAGAGATTATCAGAATTAGCCGATAAAAAGCTAATAAAGGCTACAAACTTATCAAAAAGGGCGAAATCAACCGGAAGCAACCAAACGGTATGGGCGAGATCATCACTAAAAGAAATCACCATAAAAATATAATACTGTTAGAAAAGGTGTTATATTTGTAGCGCAGTTACGATCTCACGCTATAGTAACTTAAAAAACCTAAAAGGCGCAATGAAATCTGAAGTGAGATCCAGAT
>Ga0209063_1000855_pt1 | contig 17437 bp, 17 predicted proteins | sample KloWWTmeKNB19Kit_FD_187177 | JGI IMG/M metagenome (GOLD analysis project Ga0209063, IMG submission 187177) | Active sludge microbial communities from Klosterneuburg, Austria, studying microevolution and ecology of nitrifiers - Klosterneuburg... | ecosystem: Engineered > WWTP > Aerobic digester >... | reverse complement strand
GCGAATGCGCTGCAGCTCGGCCGGGGTCACCCAGATTTCAGGCACCGACTTTTGCCCCGCTACCCGGTAGCTGTGAAAGTAGCGCCCCACGCGCGCCAGGCGCTTGGGGTCGCCACAGACGTCGTAGGCCACAAGGTAGAGGGTGCGGGGCATGGGTGGTTGCGGGTGGGCTGGCAGGCCGTGCGCTCAGCGGGTGGCGGCGCTTTCGGCGCTGGCGGCGGGCGGGCCTGCGGGTATTGCCAGGGCCTGGGGCGCGGGCTGGTCGCACTTTTTGGCGATCATGGCCTGGCCGATGGCGTCGTATTCGCCCTTGAGGCGTGCAAAGTCGGCTTCTTGCTGCTTGGTGCCGCCCAAGGCAAACAGGGCGGGCCAGAACAGCACCAGACCGACGCCCATGAGCACTTTGTCGTTGCTGGCCGCTTCGTCCAGGCGCCCAGCCAGTTGGTTGACGCGGCCATGGACGCGCTGGGATTCACTGGTCAGCTGGGCGCAGTCGTACGACTGGTACTGGATGGGGGTGGCGTAGCTGGCGGCGATGTTCGACGACGATGTGGCGCAGCCGCTGGTGGTCAGGGCGATGCTGATGGCGAGTGTGGTGGCAATGGTTTTCTGCATGGTTTCCCTCTTTCATGGGGTAGTGGTTGGATGCCATGCAGTGTGTTTTTTTGGGGGGCTTTCAGGCGGCGCCGCAAGCTTGCCGGGGTGGTGGGGTGGTGAAGGTGGGGGTTTGCCCCCCTCGCCCCTTGCGTGCGGGGGAGAGGGGTTTTTACGGGGCGCCGTGCTTGTTCTGCCCCCTCTCCCCAACCCTCTCCCGCGAGGGGAGAGGGGCTAAGAAAGGGCGGGGTTGGTTTGGGAAAAAATAGCTGCTGGTGCTTATTCACAAAGCGCCAGCAGCTATTTGTTTTATAGCATTCAGAGGTTCATGGTAATGACCTGTGCATCCAGCCCCAGGCTGCGCGCGGTGTGCGGGCGGCGCCCGCTGGTGGCCAGCAGGTAGGGTGTGGCCACCGGGCCCAGCTGGGCCTTGAGGGTGCGTTCAAGCTTGGCGTTGTTTTGCTCGAAGAATTCTTTTTCCATGCCACCGTGCAGGCGCTTCTGGGCGTTTTCGTAGGCCACGGCATCTACGCCCACCACGCGGCGGTACAGCGACAGAAAGGCGGGCGCATCGGCGCTGCGCCAGTTTTGCGGGCCATGCTGTTGCAGCGCCTGCTGTGCCCACCAGGCCAGCCAGGCCAGTTGCGCGGGCGGCAGGTTCACGGGGGTGGTGCCGCAGTGCACGCGGCGCGCGGGCAGGTCGATGTGCAGGCGCGGGGGCGCCAGGCTTTGTTGGATGGCGGCCACGGTGTCGCCATAGCTGGCGTGGCCGCCCAGCAGGGCTTGGGGCTGGCCGTGGCGCAGGCGCACCACGGGGATGCGCGCCAGGGTGACGCGGGCCTCGGCGGTGTCGATGTGCTGGCCGCCCTGCGTGGCCAGGCGCCGGGGCGTGGCGGGGGGATAAAAAAACTCGGGGTGGTTCTCGAACGGGCTGGACACCAGCACGTGCGAGAGCTCGTCTTGCGGCCGCGCAAACAGCGAGAACGCATAGCCCAGATAAAAGCCCATGGTTTTGCGCCCCCCGGCAATGGACACATGCAGTTGCGCCTGCGGGTCGCGCGTGAGCTGGGCCATCAGCGCGGTGATGCTGTCGGCGGCGCTGGCGTTTTCTTGCGGGGTGCGAATGTCGGCCAGCGGCTGGCCCGCTGCGTCGTGGATGGTGTGGATGTGCTGCTCGTCAAACACCGGCTGACCCAGTTGCGGGTAGTCGCGCAGCAGCGCATGAAACTGCCCGCCGTCGGGGTGCAGCAAGGCGGTGCGGGCGATTTTTGCGCCCTGCGTGGTGGTGATGAGGTGGATTTCGGTGGGGGTGAAGGCACCCTCGCCGCCCTGCCCGGCCCCCACGCCCAGGGCGTACAGGGTTTCAGTGACGACCTGGGGCGCGAGGCCGGTGACGGCCAGGAGGATGCGGCGGGGGTGGGGCATGGTGGCGCAGCCGGGTGCTCAGGTCTTGAAGAGGGTTTTGCGCAACTGATACAGACGGGCGTCTAGTGCCTTCTGGTCTTGCAGCAGGCGCTGGACTTCATCTTTGATTTTTCTGTCGTAGAAACTGTCGTCAGTGCGCACGCCATGGACCATGGCGTTGCGAAGGTAGGTCAACAGCTTGAGGTCCCCATTCTTCTCTGCGTTTTTTCGGGCCGATTCGCGATGCGCATAGTCGCTTGGGTCGCCCCGCTCGTCCCATACGGCTCGCGAAACAAAGCTCTCGTACAGGTAAGTGACGGCACGCAGATAGTCCTGGCGCGAAAGGTAGCGGTCGGCCAGTGCCAGTTCCCAGTCGTGGCGATTGCCGCGACGGAACCAGCCGATGTGTTCGGCCAGTTTGTCGCGAAACAGGTTGCCCAGCGGCCCTACGTGTTCGCGCACATGGTTGAGGGCTCCCGTCAATGCTTGCTTAGCTTGCATGGGGTTGCTGTTACGTTCAAAAAACGCACCCTGGGCCAGCAGGGCGGCGCATTTTTCATCCATGCCATCGCGTTGCAATAGAGGGGCAAATACGCCGTAGTTGCCGCTGTTGTCGTAGGTGGCCAGGCCCTCTACCCAATCGAGCATTTGCAGCATGCCGGCCAGCCGCAGCACGGGGGTTTCTTTGGTGTGGGCATCGGTCATTTCAAGTGCGCCGTAGTACACCTCTTGCACCTTTACGCCACGTACGCGCTGCAGGTATCGGGCCGCCACCAGCGCCAGCATGGGCAGGTGGCGAAAGCCATGCGTGACGTCGAGCACGATGTTTTCGCCCTCGCCCAACGCACCAGCCAGGTCGGTAAGGATGGCGGTTTGCTCCGCGTCGTTTCGAGCGTACGGAATGAGCAGGCACTGCACCGGAATGCCCAGTTTTTCTGTCAAGCGCTGCTCATGAATGGCCAGCATTTGGGGTGTAACGACTTGCTTGGGTACAGCCTCTATCAGCGCCAGCAAGCCATCGTCGTCCGTGTGCTGGTGGTCAAAAAACACATCCCACATGCTGCCCGAGGTGCCCGCAAGAATGAGTTTCTGCGGCTTGAGGTAGTCCAGCAGTGCCATGCCGAAATACGGCACAGTCCGTTTGAATCCGGGCTCGAACACGTAGTTAGCTGGGCTGTAGCCAGTTTTCGCTTTGCCGAGAAAGCTGATGAGTGTGGTCATGGTGCGGGCCTCTTTTTGCAAGAACGAATGTCGAACGGCTGCAGCGCAGCACCCAGCGACAGCAGTTCCTGCGCACTGAGTTCGCGCCCGCGCACCTCCTGAGGCGCCGCCAGCACCAGGTGCAGGTAGGCTGCGCCGCGCGCGCACACCTGCGCCGCCAGGTGCACGGGCAGCGTGCCGATGACGGTGTCGCCGCGCTGCACATCGGCCGGGTCGAGGTGCGGCACATGGCAATCGAACGCGGGGCCGTGCTGCTGCATCCATTGCAGGGCGCCGGGGTGGCGGCTGACGAACCAGGTAGTCATGGCAGGTGATTGGGCGGGCGATGCGGTGGTGATGGGGGCTATTGTGGAATGCGTCGGCACGGCGGCGATGTGCCGCAAGCTTGCCGGGGACCGGCGGGATGCAGGGTTACGACGCAAATATTTCCTGCAAGGCCACCAGCACGGCGCCCAACGTTTTGGGCGGCAAGGCACCCAGTTTTTTGGTCAGACGCAGTTTGTCTACCGTGCGCAATTGGTCGAGCACGATCAGCCCCTTGGTGCCCGCATGCGTGACGGGCACCCGAAAAGGCGCCGGGTATCCCTTGGATGTCATGGGGGCCACCATGACGGTGCGCAGGTGGTCGTGCAGTTCGGCCGGTGACACCACGACGCAGGGGCGTGTTTTCTGGATTTCGCTGCCGATGGTGGGGTCGAGATTGACCAGCCAGATGTCGCCGCGCTTCACCATGCCAGCTCGGCGTCTGCGGCGTTGCCGAATTCGCCCAGTAGCAAGGCGTCGTCGCCCGCCTCGGCCACGGCCTGTGCGGCCTGCGCCCAGCCAGCGCGCGGCGGTTGGGCCGGTTTGCGCAGCACGATGGCGCCATGCTCTATGGCCACTTCGGCCACGCTGCTGTCGTCAAGCCCCACCTGAGCGAGCAGGGGCTTGGGCAGCAGCACGCCTTTGCTGTTGCCGATGTTGCGGATCACGATTTCCATTGTCATTTCCCTGGTTTGTTAAAACAATGTTATCACTTTCCGCTAGATTTGACTGCTTCCAACCGGTAGCCACCCAGCCCCATGGTGGCGTTTTTGCCGATGTGCAGCCATTGGCCCAGCTGCAGCAACGCTGCAAACGGCGCCAGGTCGCCCTGCAGTTGCACGCTGCCCAGCAGGCCACCGAGCTGCATTTCCTGCTGCTGGCGCTGTGAGTAGCGGCCCCAGTCAAACCAGTGCAAGTCTTCACTGTGCAGCGTGATCGCAGCGGCTTGGGTGCTGAGGACAGCAAAGTCTTGCTTGGGTGCAGCGGCGCCCAGATGCACGTCGCACAGCAGTTGGGTGCGCCGCGCCAGCGCGATGAGCAGGTCGCGCGCGGTGAGTTGCCCGGCGCGCACGGGCTTGCCTTGCACTTGCAGGCGCAAGGGTGTGTGAAAGTGCAGTGTGGCCTGCGTGTGCAAGGCGGGCGGTGGCGGCACGACTACGTTCAAATTTGATAGCTGCTCGCGCTTGTCAGATAAGCGCTGCAGGCCATTTTCATCAAAAATCTCTATCAGTGTGCAGGGGGTGTGACCCCGGCCCAGGCCGGTGCGCAGTGCACGCTGCCAGGCTTGCAACACGGTGGGCAGATCGCCCAGTGCCTTGCCGATGAGCACCAGGCCAAAGTCAAACGTTTGCCCGGCCTGTAGCTGTTGCGCCCCGCCGGTGGGCGGCTCGATTACATAGGGCTGGGGCATGGCGCTGAACTTTTGCAGGCTGTGCCCGGGCAGGGGCGGCGCGGCAAAAAGCTGGCAATAGGGGCAGCTGGCGTGCAGTGCGCAGGGCTGGCCATCGGTGTGCGGCAGCGGGCTGAGCGCCAGCAGCGCATGCCCAAAGGCGCCGCGCAGCATGCTGCCGGCGTAGGGCGGCAGTTGCACGGGGCCTTCGGCGCGCACGGTGAGGCGCAGGCGGGCGATGGGCAAGGTGCAGGCGGCTGACATGGTGTGGGCGAAGAGGACGGAGGGCAACGACGGCGGCTCAGCTTTGTAAGCGCTGGCCGCTGGCAGCAATGGTGGCGGCAATGTGGCGCCGCGTGGCGCTGCGTATGGAAAAGGGCTGAGCAAAGGCCTGCAGCCGCCGGGGCAGGTCGGCGGCCTGTTGGAGCTGGTGGGCGATGGTGGCTTGGGCCAACTGGGGGGCAATGCCGCCCTCGCTGGCCAGGCGCAGCAGGTGGGCGCGGGTGATGGCCGCGCCTTCGCCGCACACGTCCATGTGGTGCTGCCCCGCCGGGCCGTGGCTGAAGCTGAGGTCGAAGGCCGGGGCCAGGTGCCAGCGCCGGTTGGCGTGCAGGCGCCAGGCAAAGTTTTTGGGGTGGTCGTCGCGGTTGTGGAACAGCACGTTGAAGACGGCACGGGCGTAGGCTTTTTCGACTTCGCGCTGGTCACGGGTGAGCATGCGGGTGGCGCGCAGAAAGGTGGTGTAGTCCACCGCGCCGGGCAGGCGATGGTCTGCATGCAACAAACCGGCCAGGCTGTGCACGGGCACGCGCAGGCCGTTGTGGCGGTCAAAGCGCTGTACGCCAAAGGCCGCCAGTGTGGGGGCAAGGTCAAAGCACTGGCTGGGGGGCATGTCCAGGCCGCAGTCGCGGGCCAGTTCGGCGTAGAGCTGCTCGAGAGCGCAGACTTCTTTGTGCTCGCCCTGGGCGGCAAACTTGACCAGCCAGGGGCTGCCGGGCGCCTGCGCCAGGGTGCTGACCTGGTGGGTGGCCGCGTCGTACTGCACCAGGGCCTTGGGGCGGGCACCCTGGGGGGAGCCGCCCATGCGGGCCAGCGCGGGCAGTGCGGCCTCTGCCTCGCCTTCCAGCACCTGGGCACTGGCCTGCGCCAGGGCCAGCAGGCTCCAGTCGGGCGCGTCGCCCTGCCCTACCTGGGCCGGCACAAAGCGCAGCGCGCCCAGGGCGCGATCGCCAATGAAGGCCAGCCGGTCGAGCGCTGTGGCGGGCGGCAGGCCTTGCTGGCGAAACAGCCGGTCCATGAGCAGCAGGCCCCAGCCATCGGGCAGGCTGTCGGCCACCAGGCCGGGCAGGCGGTGCAGATGGCCCGGAAATTCGCCGAAGGCTTGCGCCCGCAGCGGCAGGTGCAGGGGCGAGAGATCAAGGCCTTGAGCCAGCGCCTGCGGGCTGTATTCAAACAGCAGATTGCGCCCATCGTCGGCCAGGCGGCCCAGGGGCCAGTCTTCGCCCCAGCCGCAGTAATGCACCAGCAACTGCTTCACGCGCTACCCTCTTTGCGGCGGGCACGCTGGCGCTGCTGGGCCGCAGCCGCCTGCTCCATTTGGGCGATGGACAGGCGTGGCAGCTCGAACAGGGGCTGCAGCTCGTGCGCCAGCCCCAGCGCCTGGGCCACACGCACCAGGGTGTCCAGCGCGCATTGGCCGCTGGCTTCGAGCTTGCGCACAGCCCCCAGGGACAGGCCAGCCATGCCCGCCAGGTCGTTCTGCGTGAGGTTCTGCGCCAGCCGCTGGCTGCGCAGACGGGCGCCCAGGGCGCGCAAAATTTCGGTGGGGCTTGCTAATGTAAATTCCATTTACGTGGCGTTTAACTTAGTTAATCTTAATTAAACGACATTTTTGTGGTTTTTGCTATGCGCCTTTGAGCGCACGCAGTCGGGGCAGCATGCACTTATTGGCATTGCAGCCGGTAGCCACCCAGCCCGAAGCTGGCATTTTTGCCGACGTGCAGCCATTGGCCTAACCAAAGCCAGGGCCAGACGCTGGCCAGGGCTTGAGCCGACCCGTGCAGTTGCCACTGGCCCACGACGCCGCCCAGGGTCATCTCTTGCTGCTGGCGACTGCTGTAGCGCTTCCAGTCGAACCAGTGCAGGGCGCGCTGGTCGGTAAGCTGCTCGGCGATCGCCGTGATGGCGGGCACTTGCGGCCCCCATTGTGGTTGGGCCGCATGAAACTCCAGCACAAGGGCGGCACGCCGCGCCACCGCGCTGACGAGGGTGCGTGGTCTGAGTTGTAGCGGGCGCAAGGGGTGGCCTTGGTGTTGCAAGCGCAGTGGGGTGTAGATGTGCAGGACAAGGCCGCGCGTGGCGGCAGGCAGCAGCGGCACCTGCAGGCTGGCGGCATGGGCTTGCAAATGGGGCTGGTCGGCATTCCACACCGGGTGAAGCACGCCATTGGTGTCTGCCCAGTGCACATCGGTCAGCTCGGCGCGGCTGCGGTTTTTGGTAAGCCCTTGGCGAAGGGCCCGCTCCCAGGCAACGATGATGAGGGGCAACTGGGCCAGTGCATTTCCAGTCAACACCATGTGAAAGGCCAGTGTTTGCCCGGGCTCCAGCACCTGGGGTACCTGCGCGTTTTCCTGCTCGATAGCGGGCGATGGCGGCTCAACCACATAGGCGTTGGGGATGGCACTAAAGCGCTGTAAGGCATGTTCGGGGGGGGCGGGGGCTTCAAAGATGCGCGGATAGGGGCAGGTGTCGCGCAGAGGGCAGCCGATGCAGCTGGGTTGACGCGTCATGCAGGCCAGGTGGCGCAGAGCGGCACCAAACTGCCCGCGCAAAAGGGAGCCTGCGTAGGGCGGTAGCGCCAGCGCATCAACCACTCGGGCGCTGAAGCGGTAGCGGGCTATAGGCAGGGGTGTGGTTGCTGCCAGGGCACTCATGCCTCGCCCCGCAACCTGGCAATCTGCAGCTTTTTGCGCTGTTCTTTGGCATCCCAAGGGGTGACTACCGCAGCCAGCACAGTTTGAAGCATGTCGGCCAAGGCGATGCGGTCAGCGGCGCACCAATCTGCGCTTTCCAGCGCGGTCTTCACCAGACGGGTGGCCTCTTGGTAGAGGCCAGGCCTGTTGGCGTCTGCGGGCTGCTTCTTGAAGTTGCCGCGAGGCGGCAGTTTGGCTGCCAATTCTTCGCAGGCCCGGCGCAGTTGTTCAATGGCTTGCGCCTGGCTAGTCATGCTGGCCAGCGCCTGGGCACGTTGCTCGGCTGCTACGCGTTCGGCTTCGGCGGCCTGGGCTTTGGCAGCGGCTTCGGCGGCCATAAAGGCTTTGGCCTGCTCGGCCTGGTGGCGCTGCTGAGCCAGTTGCGCGCGGTGGGCCGCCATGCTGGGGCGACCGGGATTTTGCTGGACACACCACGATTCCAGGTCGGCGCAGTCGCCCACGGGGTCAATCTCCACCACGGCCCAACCGAAAGGGATGAGGTGTTTTTGATCGGTGTCGTTTTGTGCGGCCAGCCAGACGGTTTTGGTGGTGCTTTGGAACGAAAATTTGTTTTTCCCGTCTGGCCCTTTGCCTTCCATGATCTTGATGCTGGCCACGCCTTCACCGGTGAGCGTTTTGCTGTCGGCGCTGCCGTAGCGGCCTATACGCACCAGGAAGGCATCGCCCGCTTGCAATTTCTGGCCCAGGGCGCTGTGGCTGCTCAAAAGCAGGTCAATGCTGCGCTTCCAGGTCGGGTTGACCAGCCCGCGCCCGTCCAGCACCGCCAGCTCACGGCGCAGGCGCTGCCGGTGGTATTGATTGGACTGGCAGGCCAGGCGGCGCAAATCCACACTGCCTTGTGGTGTGAGTTGTTCCGCCTGGGGCGTTGCTGGCTTGCCTTTGCTGTCGGTGGCGCCCACATGTTGCAGTAGCGCAGGCAAGGTGACATCGGCGGCAAACAGGCGGTACTGGCCGTGCAACACGCAGTCTTTGCGCGCTGCAATACCCTTGGGCTGCATTTCCTGCCCGTCCTTCATCACCTCGCGTTTTTTGCGATTCACGGCAAACAGAACTTCACGCTCGGGCTCGCGTTCAGGCATCAGGTCGGCCACCTTGAGCAGACGCAGCGGGCTGGTCTGAAAGTCGCCCAACGGGCCGCGCTGGTCAGGGCCCCAGAGCAGGCGCTTCTCCATGGCGGCGCTGGAACGGGCTTCGCCGTTGTGTTTGAACTCCATGTCGTGCGGAATACGCCCGGCGTTCAGGTCGTCCAGCCACGCCGTGCGCAGCGCGCCCTTGAAGCTGGTGCCGGGGATAAAGGGCTGCTGCAGCACGCCGGTGTAAACGTGGCGCTCGATCTCCAGCTTGTTGAACACCTGGTTGCCGCTGGCCTCCACATTGGCAGCCCTGCCAATGCGCTGCTCATACATGCGCGCCACGCCGCTGCAGACGGGCATGACGACGTGCGCATGGGGCTTGAAGGCGTCGGCGTTGTCGCGGAAAAAGCGCTGAATGCCCGGCAGCGAGCCGCGCCGTGCCACATCCATGAGTTTGTTGCGCTGCACCTCATTGAGCGCTGCGCGGCTGGGGTCGAAGCCATAGAGCAGGCCGTCGTCGATGACGTAGTTGGTGGGCTCGAAGTCTTCGCCGCAGCCGATGTGGATGGGCGAGAGCGGTGTGAGGTGCAGCCGGTGTGTGGTCAAAAAAGGGCTCATGCGCTTTCCCCTGCTGCGTTGGACGCTATGGTTTCAGGAATATGAATGGGCACAGCCGGGGCATAGCCCTGGTGGATGGTTTCTGGCATGGCCAGCGATATGGGTGCATCGGCACCGCCCAGGCCCTGGCCGATAAAGCCCAGGCTGGCGTCGAATTGCTCGGGCCAGAACACGCTGCCCGCCTTGGCCAGCAGCACTGGGCGCTTGAAGGGCTGGCCGCTTTGCACAGCCACGTCGCCATGGCGGCCAAAGCGCGTGAGGCTGTGCCAGTGGCTGCGCACCGGGCAAAACCCCAGGCCCTGCGGCGCGCTGGGGCCCAGTGTGAGCCAGGCGTTGGCCGCCCCCTGCGTGGGTGACTCCCAGGTAACGGCTGTTGGGTCGCCCACCAGTTCAAACTTGCCCAGGCCAATGCTGGCGTCACGCCCATAGCCTTGCTGACCCATGTAGGCAAGAGCACTTTGCAGCTGCTCCAGCGGCAGGCGCGCCTCGTCCAGCACCACCACCATATCCAGCAGGCTGCCGGGGGCCAGCCAGGTCTGGCCCATGGTGTAGGGGGCAAACATGCCAGTGCCGGTGGTGCCAGTCTGGCGGTTGATGGTGTTATGTGGTTGGGCACGCACCACGGCCTGCCCCAGGTCGCTGTCAGAAGCGGATGCTTGCTGCCAAGTTAATAGCTGTTCGCGCATGCCAGACAATGGCAACCACCGTTTTTTCTTCAAAATTTTGCGGTCGCTGTCGGCATTGATTTGCCACACACCCGAGGGCAAGCTGGGCAGCGGTATATGGCCGCTGGGCAGGGCGTCGGAGACCACGGCAAATGGGCGGCCCTGGGTGTAGCCTTCCAGCAGTGCAGTGAGTGCGGTGTTGCCCAGCTGGTGGCGCAGCGTCCAGCACAATTGGCCCAGCAGCGTGTCGCCCGCCAGGGGCGTGCCCAGTGCGGTCAGCGGGCGCAGGGTGAGGCGGTAGGTTTGCATGCCGTGGCCCGCCGTTATGCCGGTGTTTTGGCAAAGGGCTGCACGGCGTCAAAACGGGCCTGGGCGTTTTTGTCGTCGATGTGCAGATTGACGAAGCGTACTTTGCCGTATCCGCGCGAGCCGCTGCCGCCCAGGCTGTCGAGCTCCAGCAGTTTCAGGCCTTGCAGCACAGTGGTCAGCAACTCGTCGCCATCGCCCGCCAGGCGCTTGACCGAGAGTCGAAAGTCGAACCGTGCGCCTGCGGGCACCCGTTCGGTCTGGCGCGGGTGTTCGGCCACGCCGGAGATGCGGTTGATGCGGTTTTCGCTCTTGACCTCGGTGAGCATCTGGTTGTTATCACGGATTTCTTTTTCCCAATCGGCTTGCAGGTTGCAGTCCCAGAACGATAGGCGGCTGGGGCCGATGGCCTCCATTTCCTTGCCGAGTTTGGCGTCGCCGCTGATGCCAAACAGCTGCAGGATGTGCCGCACTTCGGCTCGGGTGGCGTCGCCTGCGTTTTGCAGGTCAGCCCAGCCCAGGGGGGCTTCTTTGACGGCGCCGCTGCGCCATTCGAGCAGGCTGCGCATTTTGCCCTTGAGGCTGGAGCCAGGTATATAAGGCGCTTGGGTGTGCGGGTGGCGGATGACGGTGTTGTCTACGCCGCCGATGCGCATTTCGCTATCGCCCGCACCAATGCGCAGGCCGCTGACGAGTTCGAGCGTGGCCTCGATGGTGATGATGCCGGTGAGTTGCTGTTGGGTCATGGCTTATTTCTCCTGGGCTTTGTAGAAGCCCATGAAGGCTTCCATGAACAATTTGGCGTGGCGAAGACTGTCTGCGTCGCTGATCTGGCGGACGAGGTGGGCGAACAGGGTCTCAAAGCATTCATCCACATGCTCGCGCCCCTTGGCATACGCTACCTTGGCAACCAGCATCTGGATGAAGGGGGCAAGTTCCTTGTATTTGGTTGCCCGCTCGGCAGGGGTGCGCTCGAACTGCACGCGCTCGTACCACATCACCAGTTCGTCGTAGAAGCGGCGCAGCTGGGTGGACTTGTTCTTTTTGCCTTCGCCTGCCTGGAACACCGTGGCGGCCTTCTCTTGAGCAATATCGGAAAACAGCGTGGCGGGGATGTCCTTGAGCCGGATATCGGCGGTGGTGAGAGTGATGCGCGGTGCATCTTGCCTGGGCCGATTCGCCCAGCCTTGGTTGCTTTGGTATTGCGTGGCCATGGTGTCGTCTCTCCTTAACGCTGGCGATAGAAGTGGTTGAAAAGCGGAATGCGAAAATGGGTGCCCAGTTGTTCCAGACCCTGTTCACCCAGCACTTTGGCCAGGCGGGTTTGTGCCTGGGCGCGGGCCAGGGGGTCTTTGTCCTTGAGTTTGTCCACCACATAGCGGCGCGTGCGATAGGCAAAGCGGCTGCGCCACATGGCGTGCTCGGGGTTCTTTGTGTCGGCTGCCAGGTCGATCAGGTGCAGCAGGCTGTACACATAGCTGGTGGACAAGTTGTAGGCCTCGCGCACGTCGTCGAGTTGCTGCTGCGTGTATTCAATAACTTTCCATTCCGGCCAGCGCACTCGCTCACCATAGAGCACCAGGGCGTTTTTGCGCTGGGCGGGGTCGGGGTGGCTGCCTGCCTTGGCGGCATCGAGTGCTTCTTCGGCCTGTGCTGCCAGGGTGTGCATGGGCAGGCCGGGTTTGGTCATGCACATACCCGCTGAAAAAGTGATGCCCGGGTTACCCGCCACGTATTCGGCAAAGGCGCGTGACATGCGTGCGGCGAGTTTTTGCGCGCTGTGCCAGGGGCCAATCAGGAAAAAGTCGTCACCACCGGCAAACACGGTGTAGGTGTTGGGAAACTCTTTGGCGCACAGCGCGGGCAGGTAGACCGCAAAGAAGGCGTTCATCTGGCGCGACAGGGCCGCCATCTTGGCAAAGGTGGGCGCTTGCAGCCCCTGCTGGAAGATGGTGCCGAGGTTGTCCACGTCGCCCTTGAGCGTCATCAGCGCCACCTGGCCCTGCCAGTTGGCAGCGCTGCCGGTGTCGTCGGTGCGTGGGATTCGGTCTTCGCAGGCGATGTGGTTGAGCGTTTTGCCTGCGCCGTGTTGAACGTCATCCGCGTCCACTTCGTCTTCGATGTCTTTGTATTTGGCCTGGGTTTGCAGATCGACGCTGCCGAAGCGTGGCACAAATGCGTTGATATAGCGGCGGGCGTAGCCATTCCACAGCGGTGCGTCCAGGGTTTCGGGCAGGCTGAAGTCCCAGCAGCGTGCCAGGCTGGCGTTGCTGGCGAGGTTGCCAAATTTGCCGCTGGCATCCTCATCGGCAGTGAAGGCGACTGTGTAGCCAAAAATGGGCATTTCCAGCCGTTGCACGCTGGAGCCTGCAGCCAGTGCATCGCCCTGGCGCAGCACCAGCAACCGGTCTTGGCGCGACAGGCCTTTGCCAATGGCGATCTGGTCGCGCGAGAGTGCTGCGCTGGCCAGCCCACTTTCCACGCGGTCTGCAGGCAGGCGGTCGTTGTAGCGGCACACGCCATGAGGGTATTGCACCGCAAACACGCTGGGGGCAGTGGCGGCAGTGAGATCAAAACGTTGCAGCTTGGTCTTTTCAAGGTCGGCAAACAGTTCACCCATCAGGGCGTGAAAGCGATGGCTGGGCTTTTTGTCGAGAAAGTCGTTGCTGCTGGCGGCTTTGCCAGCGAGCCCCAGGCCAGCCAGGCCAAAGCTGTGCTGTAGGAACCAGTCGTTCAGCTCGGTGCGCACGGCGGCCAGTTGAGTGCGGGCCTCGGCGGTGTTGGGCGCGACGATGAGGAATTTGCCTGCTGCGTTGGTGATCTGACTGGTGGGCGGCAGCTGCAAGGCATCGAGCACCTTGAGCGCGGCCAGCTCGGTAAACAGTGAGACCTGGAACGAGCGCCCGCGCAACAGCCGGGCAGCGTCGCGCCGGGTTTGACTGCCGTCGGCAAAGATGAAGTCCTGGATGCCGAAAAAATCGCCCTGAATCAACAGGAACTTCTGCTCGTCCCAATCGCTGCGCTCTTTCAGGCGCTGGGCCGCCGCTCCATCGGTCTGGCCTTGGGCTTCGTGCCAGCGCCACAGGGCCACAGCCAGTGCGGCGGTGGTTTTACTGTGGTCGTAAAGCGATACCTCGGGCTTGCTGCCAAAAGCGGTGGCCGAGGGGATGGCGTGGGTGAAGCTGAGCCAGGCAGTATCGAAGTGATCCAGCCACAGCGGCCACTGGTTGCGGTGTGCAGCGGGGATGGCCTGCAGCGCCTGCAGGAATTGCTGCCACAGGGCGGCGTATTCCTGCTGTGCGGGCGCGTCTTGCCCTGGCTCGCATTGTTCGCGCGGCTGGGGAAAGATGGCCTGTGGAGAGAGTGCCTTGAGCGGGTAGCGCCATTTCAGGCTTTGCAGGCTGTGCGCTGTGGCCGTGCTGCTGGTTTGCACTTGCTCCAGCAGCGACAACAGCCGCGCCTGGTAGTGGTTGCGGCCCGTGGAGGCATCGGGGTTGCCTTCGGGTGCGGCGTTGTAGGCGTCGAAGGCTTCCCGCTCGAAGCCGCTGGCCAATCTGTCGGCAGTTGCAATGATCCACTGCAAAAAGGTTTCAGGCCTGTGGTGTGCGGCAGCGGCATTGACCAGAGAGTCTGTAGCTGGCACATCAACACCCCCGCCACCACCAGCCTGCAACTGCGCACGGTTGATGAACGGTGTCATGTCGCCGTGAATCAGATTGGGAACGTGACGTTCGATGTGATCGAAGGCCATTGCGGTGTAGGCCGCATGCACATGACTGTGGTAGCCGGTTTTACCGCCGGGCGTTGTGCTGCGCCAGGGGCAGTATTGGGTTTTGTGCGCATCCAGCGCCTCTGACGAGACTTCCAGCCGGGCGCGCTCGGCAAACTTTCCCAGGTCGTGCAGGTAGGCGGCCAGGGCGACACGACAGGACGCGTCCATGCTGTGCCAGGCTGTAGTGTTGGTCATCGCATGTCCTTCAAGATGGCGGTGGAATGGTTTGGGCTCATGGAACGGAATGCTCGTTGGGAACGTTTGGAGTGGCTGCCTGCGCCAGCAGGACCTGACCTAGCGTGGTGATGCGGTAGCGTTGCAGGCGGCTTTGGGGTTTGTCGGGCAGGGTCATGGCGATCAGGCCTTGCTCCAGCAGGGGGACGATGTGGCGCTTGTAGTTCAGGTAGGCATTGCTCAGGCCCAGCACGACCAACAGTTCCTGCTTGCTGCGCGGTTGCGCCGCGCAGTGCAGCAGCAACTTGGCCACTTGCTCACCGACTTGCTCACTGACTTGCTCACCGACTTGAACAAGTGAAGGATTCTGTGCGGCAGTCGAGCGCGCATCGTGCGGGGTGGCCAAAAAGACGCTCAGCCGCACACCCGTGGCAATTTCCACCACGCGTGGCTCGGGCAGGCCCTGTGCGGCGGCTTCGGCAAAAATGCGTTTGACGCCGCTGCCCCACTGCTCGGTAAGATGCAGCTCGCGGAAGACTCGGGCAATGACCGGGTTGCGGATGCGAGAGACGCCGCTCTGCATGTCCTGCACCGTCATGCCCGGCAGCAAAAAGCCGGGGCTTTCGATGTCGATGCGATCATCAAAAAACGCCACGCGGATCGGCGAGCCGCGCTGGGCGTAGTCGGCATGCACCAGCGCGTTGACGATGGCTTCGCGCAGCATGGTCAGCGGGATGCTCCACACGTCTTCGCGCTGCATGGCGCCAAATCGGGCACTTTTGTAGGCGTGCTTTTTTAGAAACAGCTCGATGGCGTTCACGGCATCGGGCAGGTGGGCGTGGATGTCCTGCTGGTCAAAAATATCCACCTTGTCCTGCCCGCGAAAGCGCCCGCACTGCACCCAGGCGTCGGGGAAGTGCAGCTCACGCTCGTGGCCCCACAGCAGCACGGCGCCCCGTGTGGGCAGCAGGCGGCCCTGGTCAGCGCGCAACAGCTTGAGGGTTTGCAGCCGGGCGGTGTCCAGCGTGCGCTCCGGGCCAAACCACCGGGCCATAGCCTCCAGATCCAGGTCTTGCATGCCGAGGGTGGGCATGGGTTGCTCGTCGAACACCAGTCCGGCAGCGGCGCGGCGCGTTTCGGCAATCCAGTCGGGCCCGGCCTGGCGGTTGCTCGACCCCAGGCGCAGGTAAACACCCTGCTCCGGCCCTTGTTTGCTGAGGTAATGCGGGCGGGCGCCACTGGGGAACACTTCCACTACCAGCACGGTGGCGTCGCCCACTGTCATCAGCTCCACATTGGGCAACAGGCGCGGGGCAATGGCGTCGGCAATCAGGTTGCAGATGCGCTCTTCCTCGGCCAGTGGGTCAGCCACGCCCACCACCTGGCGCACATCGTCCACACCGATGACCAGACGACCCCCAGCCGAGTTGGCAAAGGCCACCAGCGTCTTGAGCACGTTCAGGGGCGAGGACAGGTCGCGCTTGAACTCCAGCTGCTTGCCTTCGGGCTCCAGCAACAAGGCATGAGGGGAGGAGGTCATGCCGCTGCTTTGCTGAGCCGCACTTTGCGCGCCACGATTTCGACCACATTCCTGCCGAGGCCCTGCCACCACTGGCGCAGCAGCGCCTTGAAGGGCGGCGTGCGCCACTGCCTCTGCTGCTGGGCATTGCCGAGGAAGGCGGGGGTCTGAAAACGAAGCTGGTAGCTGCAAAGGTGCATGGTGGTGTCCCGACCGGATGTGTGAATCGCTGGCGAAACCATAGCCGATCGCTTGCAGCGCTATTTGCGAAATGTCGTGGAAGATGCTGGCGATTATGAGAAGCGGTGCGTGGCAGCCCACCGGCGGCAAGCTTGCCAGCACGCACAATAGGCACCCGCAACTCTGGGTTGCACACTTTTGGTTTTTGGCAAAATTCAGCTCCGACGCTTATCCATCAAGCGCTGACAGCTATTAATTAAAGAGCACCTCATTGTCTCCCGCGCACTCCATCCTGAAAGACGTTTTTGGCTACGAGCAGTTTCGTGGCCCGCAGGAGGCCATCGTCGCGCATGTGGTGGCGGGGGGCGATGCGCTGGTGCTCATGCCCACGGGCGGCGGCAAAAGCCTGTGCTACCAGGTGCCCGCCATCGTGCGCCAGCAACAGGGCCGCGGCGTGGCCATCGTCGTCTCGCCGCTGATTGCGCTGATGCACGACCAGGTGGGCGCCCTGCACGAGGCCGGGGTGGATGCGGCCTTTCTCAACTCCAGCCTGGGTTATGAAGAATCGCAGGACGTGGAGCTGCGCCTGCAGACGGGCGCCATCACCCTGCTGTACGCCGCGCCCGAGCGGCTGAACACGCCGCGCTTTCTGGGCCTGCTGGACGACCTCTACGCGCAGGGCAAGCTGAGCCTGTTCGCCATTGACGAGGCGCATTGCGTGAGCCAGTGGGGCCACGACTTCCGGCCCGAGTACCGCGCACTCACCGTGCTGCACGAGCGCTTTCCGGGTGTGCCGCGCATTGCGCTCACCGCCACGGCCGATGCACTCACGCGCGACGACATCATCGAGCGCCTGCAGTTGCAAGAGGCGCGGCTGTTCATCAGCAGCTTTGACCGGCCCAACATCCGCTACCGCATCGAAGAAAAGAAGGACGTCACCACGCAGTTGCTGCGCTTCATCGAGCGCGAGCACGCGGGCGAGGCGGGTGTGGTGTATTGCCAGTCACGCAAGCGGGTGGACGAGCTGGCGAGCACATTGCAGGATGCGGGCATCAACGCCCTGCCCTACCACGCAGGTCTGGACGGCGCGGTGCGCAAAAAGCACCAGGACCGCTTTCTGCGTGAAGAAGGCATCGTGATGACGGCCACCATTGCCTTTGGCATGGGCATCGACAAACCCGATGTGCGCTTTGTGGCGCATGTGGACATGCCCAAGAACATCGGG
>Ga0209063_1000854_pt1 | contig 17441 bp, 15 predicted proteins | sample KloWWTmeKNB19Kit_FD_187177 | JGI IMG/M metagenome (GOLD analysis project Ga0209063, IMG submission 187177) | Active sludge microbial communities from Klosterneuburg, Austria, studying microevolution and ecology of nitrifiers - Klosterneuburg... | ecosystem: Engineered > WWTP > Aerobic digester >... | reverse complement strand
AAAGTAGGGTCGAGTGCTCCGGAATTTGTAACCCGAGCAAGGAAAGGTTGATCGGTTCCATTGAAGTCCGTGAATGATCCGCCGATCACCAAGCTGCCATCCGGTTGGCGTACCATACAGTTGATACTTCCGAATTCCGCACCTGATCCCGGGTCGAAGCTGGTATCCAATTCGCCATTGGAAGTGAGCCGTGCGATGCAGTTGCGGTCCGTGCCATTGTAGCTATTGAATGAACCGGCTATGATGATACGACCATCAGGCTCCACTGCAAAGGCGGAGATGTCTGTCGCGATGCCGATACTTCCGAGGCCGGTGCCTGGGTTGAAGCTCGGGTCTTGACTTCCGTTCGAGTTCAAGCGCGTTATGCCTGTACGCGATATTCCGTCGAAGGATGTGAAGTTGCCACCAACGAGGATCTTTCCATCGGGTTGCAAGGCGATCGTACTCACGATCCAATCAGCGCCCGCTCCTGGGTTGAAGGAAAGGTCGACGGTGCCGTCAACGTTCAAGCGTGTGATCATGCTTTGGCCGGTCCCGTTGAATGATTCGAACTGCCCACCCACTAGGATCTTTCCGTCGGGCTGTACCGCGAAGCAGAACACGGCGAACACATCAGGGTCCGCGTTTGCATTGAAGCCTGCATCCAAACTTCCATCCGCATTGAGCCTGGCGAGCACGCTACGGGGTTGACCACTCACCTCTGTGAAGTCACCGGCGATCAGCACTTTTCCATCGGGTTGCAGGGTGGTCACGAAAACGCGCGCGTTCGGTCCTTCCCCGGGGTCGAAGGTCGGATCCACAGAGCCTGGTTGGGCCAATATGGCGGAGCTGGAAACCATCATACTGATGGCCAAGGAGAGTAAGTTTCGATTCATCATGTGATGTGGAGTTTCGTGAACGGGTGTGCGATATATCAGCTGATAGAACTGCTTCACCGATCAATGATGGACTGAACGACGAAGTACATGACAAAGGAATGTTGCCCATCCATCGCGGTGCAATAGAACATTGGTTATATGCTGTTTCGAATTGTGGCACTGTAAGACGTTGCATGCCTTTTCATTAGGGTATCACAGAGCTGTGTTCAGGAGTGTTCAACCGAACAAGTTCTGGCACTTTAACGTCGCTGCGCTAACACGAACTACACACTCTCCGTCACCCCAACAACCCCTTCCAACGCCGCCTTCGCGATCTGCACATTCTTCACGTCCTGCACACTGATCCGCAGGGTCCCGGCCTTCTCGTATACCTTGAAACGTCGTGGCTGCGACTGCACCGCACGCAACACTGCGTGGAATGTATCGCCAGCGAAGAACGGATGCTTTTGATCGGCGATGAAGGTGCCGATGAGCGTGCCTTTCTTCAGGACCATTTTCTCCAGGCCAATTTGTTGACCAAGCCAACGAAGGCGGATCGCTTGCATGAGCTCATCCACTTGTTCTGGGATCGGGCCGAAACGATCGGTGACTTCCGTGGTGAATTTTTCGAGTTCGTTCTCGTCCTTGATGTCGTCCAACTTGCGGTAGAGTGCGAGGCGTTCGGCGGTTTCGCTCACGTAGCTGTTCGGGATCAGCATCGTCAGGTCGGTCTCAATGATGCAATCATCGCTTTGGTCCCTATTTGATCCACGCGCCAATTGCCTGTCTTCGAAGAGTTCCTTGAAGTGTTCGCTCTTTAATTCGCGCACGGCTTCTTCGAGGATCTTGTGGTAGGTCTCGAAACCGATGTCGTTGATGAAGCCGCTCTGTTCCGCGCCGAGCAGGTCGCCAGCACCGCGGATGTCGAGGTCCTTCATGGCGATGTGGATGCCGCTGCCGAGGTCGCTGAACTGCTCGATGGCTTGCAGGCGTTTGCGGCTGAGGTCGGGCAGCAAGTGCGGACTGGGAGCTAGTAAATAGCAGTAGGCCTTCTTGTTGCTCCGGCCCACGCGCCCGCGCAGTTGGTGCAGATCGCTGAGGCCGAAATTCTGCGCCTCGTTGACGATGATGGTGTTGGCGTTCGGGATGTCGAGGCCGTTCTCCACGATGGTGGTGCAGACGAGGATGTCGGTGTTGCCCTCGATGAAATCCATCATCACTTCCTCCAGCTTGTGACCCTCGAGCTGACCGTGACCAACACCCACGCGCGCGCCGGGCACCAGCTTGCGGATCATGTCGGCGATGAACTCGATGTTCTTCACTTTGTCGTGCAGGAAGTAGACCTGACCGCCGCGTGAAAGCTCGTATTCGATCGCGCCGCGGATCACGACTTCATCATACGGCTGCAGCATGGTGCTCACCGGATAACGGTTCGGCGGCGGCGTGCTGATGATGCTGAGATCGCGCGCACCCATGAGGCTGAACTGCAGCGTGCGTGGGATCGGTGTAGCGGTGAGCGTGAGCGTGTCGACACTCGCGCGCAGCGTCTTCAACTTGTCCTTCACGTTCACGCCGAACTTCTGCTCTTCGTCGATGATGAGGATGCCGAGGTCCTTGTACTGCACATCCTTGCTCACCAGGCGGTGCGTGCCGATGATGATGTCGATCTTCCCTTCCTTCAGGTCCTTGAGGATCTGCGTTTGTTGCGCCGAAGAGCGGAATCGGTTGATGTAATCCACGCGCACCGGCATGCCTTTCATGCGCGCCGAGAAACTCTTCCAGTGCTGCAACGCAAGGATGGTGGTGGGCACGAGCACTGCGGCTTGTTTGCCATCGCACGCCGCTTTGAACGCCGCGCGGATCGCCACTTCCGTCTTCCCGAAACCCACGTCGCCGCAGACCAGTCGATCCATCGGCGTGGGTTTTTCCATGTCGCGCTTCACGTCCTGCGTGGCCTTCAGCTGGTCGGGCGTGTCCTCGTAGATGAAGCTCGCTTCCAGTTCGTGCTGCAGGTAGTTGTCCGGTTGGAACGCGAAGCCCGGCTTGCTCTTGCGTTGCGCGTAGAGCTTGATCAGGTCGAAGGCCAGCGCCTTCACCTTCGCCTTCGTTTTCTCCTTCAGGTTCTTCCACGCCGGACTGCCGAGCTTGCTGATGTTCGGCGCTTTGCCGCTTTCCTCGCCGCTGTACTTGCTCACGCGGTGCAGGCTGTGGATGCCCACGTAGAGGATGTCGTTGTCGCGGTACTTCAGGCGGATCGCTTCCTGCATGCTGCCGCCGGCATCGATCGTCTCCAGTCCGCTGAACACGCCCACACCGTGATCGATGTGGACCACCAGGTCGCCGGGTTTCAGTTGTGTCAGTTCCTTCAGCGTAAGCGCCTGCGCGTTCTTGCGGAAACCCTCCTTCAGCCGGTAGCGGTGGTAGCGCTCGAAGATCTGGTGGTCGGTGTAGAGCGCCAGCTTCAGCTCGGGATCGATGAAGCCTTCGTGCAGATCGAGCACCAGCGGCGTGAAGGCCACCTCGTGCTCCATGTCGTTGAAGATCGAGTAGAGGCGCTCGCTCTGCTTCGCGCTGTTGCACGCGATCAGGTTCGTGTAGCCCGCGTTCTGTTTGTTGTGCAGGTCGCCGCTGAGGACTTTGAATTCCTTGGCGAAAGTGGGTTGGGGGCGGTGTTGGAAATCGATGGAGAGTGAGAGGGTGCGAGCGTGCGAGGGTGAAGACGGTGAGAACGGTGAAGACGGACGGAGTGGAGCCGCGCCCGCACCATTCTCACCATTCTCACTGTTCACACCACTCTTGCCATTCTTACTGTTCTCACCGTTCGCTCCCGCATTTCCGAAGAACACTTTCCGAAACCCCAGCGTCCCCTTGATCAACGCACCATCCGTCGCAAGTAGCTCACTCGGTGTTGCGTGTTTGTCCTTATCCGGTAACCGTTCGTACGCTTCGCTGAGCAACTTCAACTGCTTCTTGGCCGCATCTCCGATGGCTTGCAGGTCGCGCAGCCAGATCGTGGCGTTCTCCGGCAATTGCGCGAAGAAGAGTTGTTGGCGCGCGGCATCCTCATCCTGCAGGTTAGGGACGATCACTGCTTCCGCAAGTCGCTCCACCGTCAGCTGGTCCTGCGGATCGAAGCGGCGCACGCTCTCCACGGTATCACCGTAGAGCTCGATCCGGTAGGGCTTGTCGTTGCCGTAGCTGAACACGTCCACAATGCCGCCGCGGATGCTGAACTGACCGGGCTCGTACACGAACTCCACGCGGGTGAAGCCGGTCTCCTCCAGCCATTCCTGCAGCGTGTCGATCGGCAGCTCCTCATTGCGTTTGATCGCGAGGGTGTTCTTCTGCATCACCTCTTTGGCCACTACGAGCGGGACGAGCGCGTCGGGGTAGGTGACGATGATGAGGGGAGAGAGGGTGCTAGGGTTGGAGGGTGCGAGAGTTGGAGGGTGCGAGGGTGACGCGCGTTGCATCAAGACCTCTAGGACTTCCGTCCGCGTGACGCGCTCACCATCATGGTGCCCATCGATATCATAGGCCGATCGCGAAGGGGCAGGAAAGAAGTACAGGTCATCGCCCTTGCGCTCACGCACTCTCGCACCCTCTCCCTCTCTCACCCTCGCACTTTCTCCCTCTCGCACTCTCTCACCCTCTCTCTCCTTCCCTCTCAACGCCTCCAGGTCATTGATGAAGTACGCCGCTTCTTCCTTGTCGGTGAGGACGAAGACATGCACGCCCTGGATGCGATCGATGACCGAGGCGGCGATGAGCGCTTGAGAAGAACCGATGGTGCCCGCGATCTGCACGCGCGCGGAATCGGGTTGCAGGCCTTCGGCGATACGCGCGACGCGTGGGTCGTTGCGGTAGAGGGTTAGGAGGTCGGGGAGGGAGGTCAAATTCATGGACGCCAAAATGCCCGAAACCCGGTGCCGGGGATTCCGGGCATCGGGTTCGGGAATGGGGCAAAGCTACAGGTTGCCTAGAGCTAGGCGAACCCTATATCCGAAGTGCAACTAGGCTTGTACCTGAGGGTCTTTGGCAGGCACAACCGGGTCAAGACTCTTCCTCTTGCGCGACTCGTCCTCTGCAATCGTGTCAAGGATGTGGTCTACAGGTTCAACAAGGGATAGGCCTGTGTTCTGCTCGAAAGCGATGCGAGTACGCCCGGTTTGCGGACTTACAGCGACCTCTTGGTAGTTCAAGTTCCCTTTGACCACACCGATCAAGACGGCTTTGGTATGTGCTTTTGTACCATTAATACTCAGCGCTTCAGGTTTAAGCACTACAGGTCCGCCACTATTACCCGGGAAGGACCATGCATCAACGACGAAGTCGTGGCCACGGTTCTCCAGCATTTCACGGACGCGAGCAATGACTCCGCTACGAAGTAGTGCGTACTGACCTTCATTACCGACGTGACCCATCGGGAAGCCGAGCATGAAGACACCATCGCCTTCCATGATCTCGCCGTCCTTCATGGCCTGTTTGGTGAATGATGTTTCGTCCGAGGTGAAAAGTGCAAAGCGAAGTGCTTCAGCCCTGAGCTTTGGTCCATTGAGGCTAATGACGGCAACATCCACCTTGTCAAGAGGGTGCCCGGTCCAAGATTGATTACCTGAAGCATCCACTAAGTTCTCGTTGAACTCGCGTGCTGCCTGACCACTTTCTGGATTGAAGCGGAGTACTATTGCTTTGTGGTTGTTCAGTACGTGTTTATTCGTTACAAGGTAGACCGTGTACTGTTTGTTTGCGGGGTCTTGGACTGGTTCGATTAGTTTTCCGAAGAGAAACCCAGTTCCGACCCACTGAGTTGCACCAGTTGAGTTTTTGGCACCAATAGCGACAACGCAATCGAGGAAAAATGGAGGAATAAGAGCCATGCTGTTTTGATTTATGAGCGGCGGTATTGTCGCTCGCTGGCAACCGAGCAATCTGCGTTCCAGTGACTTTGAGGGTGTCGCAATAGCAGAACGCAGAAGTTGTTAGCGCCAAAATGCCCGAAACCCGACACCGGCAATTCCGGGCATCGGGTTCGGGAGTGGGGCAAAGGTAGCTGAGGTTGGTAAGGACAGATGGGATGTGTGGCCTTCCAAGGATGTAGGATGGAAGGAAGAAGGTTCTGGTCGTACAGAAGTAGAAAGTTCGGAAGCCGAACTATATTTGTACCCGCAACCAACCAACTGATCATCCCCCCAGACCAATGAAGCCACTCTTGATCATTTCTTTCCTAGCGGCCACGAACGCCGTCACCGCCTGCGACAAGTGCGCCAATTACGACAACACCGACTTCAAGATCACGAAGGTGAGCGTGAGCCACGATGCCCGCATTGCGGCAACGATCTGGGAGATCACAGTAGAAGGTAATGCGGGTAGGACCGTTCCTGCGAAGGCCGGCCAACTGAACGGTGCGCCCGTATTGGGCTATGTATTCCCTACTTCACTGGCGGCGACGGATGTCGGATTTGGCGCTACTGACGGCATTGTCGCTCTGGCACTGACCTCGCATCCTGACTTCGATGACTCGCCGCTATGGGACGAGAATGGCGACGGGAACTACGCCAACGACGGTATTGTTTGGCACCCGCATTGGGTGGTACTGAACAAGGATGAGCGGGTCGGCGGTGGCTTGGCCGTGAAGCAGTACGCTGAAGACGACAAGTCCGTGGTCCTCCCGCCCACGGCTCCGAATATGCCCATGTATATGGACTCGCCTGGCTACCAGGTGATCACCGAAGGCAATACCATCCGGGTGATCGTGCCGGACTACCGCATCAACAACCGTCGTGATTTCAAGTTCGACGGAGTGGCCTGCTACATGGAAGTGAACACGGGTGAGCCGGGTACCGGACATGGCGATGATGCCAAGCCAATGCTCGGCGTGTACAAAGTGTATTCCGTGGCCAGTAAGGACCTCAGTTTGCCCTACACCGTGAAGTGATCTCGACGTCCAACAAGAAACCGATCAACCAACACAAACCAAACACCATGAACAAAGCAGTTTTCTACCATGCCGGTTGCCCCGTTTGCGTGAACGCCGAAAGCCGGATCACCGAACTGGTGGACCGTGGCCGGTACAATGTGGAGATCGTCCACCTCGGTGAACAGCGTGGCCGTATCGCCGAGGCGGAATCGGCCGGAGTGAAAAGCGTGCCCGCGCTGGTACTCGGCAGCGATGTCCTGCACATCAACTTCGGCGCGAGCATGGCCGATGTGAAGGGTTGAACGACCTACTTTCGTGGAGCGGGACCCGGACCATCCGGGTCCCGCCTTCCCCTGTCAAGATCACTGCACACCATGTCCAGAGCCACCGATGAACACCTGGCGAAAGTGCTGGAGCGTCTCGGTGAAGTGGCCCGTGCGCTGCGCTGGAAGCAGGCCACCGATGCAGGGATCAGCGCGTTGCAATTGCGTATCTTGGGAGTGATCGCTGAGCATCCCGAACGTCAGGTTGGCGTGGCCCTCCTTGCGGAGGAACTGCAAGTAGGTAAGCCCACGGTGAGCGAGAGCGTGAAGGGGCTTGTGGACCAGGGCTTTTTAGATCGGAAGGCCGGGGGAACCGACGGTCGAAGCCACACACTGCGGTTGCGTGCTGCGGGACGGAAGCACGCGCGTGGTGTGCCGCCGCTGAGCGAGGCCATGGCTGCGCTGCCTGGGCCGCACAAGGATATGTTGCTGCTGGCCGCGATGCAATTACTCGAAGCATTGGTCCAAAGTGGTCACGTGCAGGTGCAGCGCATGTGCTGGACCTGCAAACATTATCGCGGCGACCGTGATACGTTGCATCATTGCGCGCTGTTGAAGAAGGACCTCGTGGTGCAAGAGTTGCGCACGGATTGTTCAGAGCACGAACAGGCAGCTTGAGTGATCTGAGTTCAGATCATGGGCGATTGTTATTGAACGCCAAAATGCCCGAAACCCGGTGCCGGGGATTCCGGGCATCGGGTTCGGGAGTGGGTGCAAAGCTACGGGAGGCGCGGCTGCGGTCCTGCGGATGTAACGACCTAATGATCGACCACAATTAAGGCGCCGTTCCCTCAACGCTTCCGCTCCTCCAACATCATCTTGAAGCGCTGCGCCACTTTGAAGCCTTCCTTGCGGTAGCTCGTCAGTTTCCCAGCATCCGCCTTGAAGGACAGCTTCCGTTCCCAGATGCCGAAGAGCAGGAACGGGCAATAGCCGTTGTAGCGCACCGTGCCACCCGTCGTGCAGACCTCGAAAACGATCAGCGAGCCACCGGTGACTTCCTTGTAGAACGTGTCATGTTCTGGCCGTTCTCGGAGCTTGAACACCAGCATGTGATCCATGTTGAACGTGGTGATCCGTTCGGTCGGCCCCTCAAAGATCACGTGCTTGAAGCCTTGCTTATCGAACCATTCTTCCACAAACGTCGGCAGGGTTCGTTGGTCGGTCATGGTCGCTGTTCTTGTATCGGAGTCCTGAACAAGAATACGGCTACTTCGTATCCATCGCAAGAGCCAGCTCGTGCATCTTCAGCACGGTGTTCCAGTTGCGTCCGGTGTTCACCACGCCGATCCACTTATCGAACTTCTCTGCCATCTTGCTGGTGCCGAAACCATTCGGAGTGTGGATGTAGCAAACGCCCTTGACAACCTTTAGTTCTTCAGTGTCAACAGCAAGCGCTTGGATCCGTTTGATGGCATCTGGTTTCGGAGTATCGGCGAGCAGCACTGCATGCACATGCTTTCCTTCGGCCTTGTTCGGGAACGGGTCGTAATTGATCACGGCTTCCCATTCTGCCAGTGTTGGTGCGAAAATGGGTTTGTCGAAACCGAATTTCTTCTTGCAGATAGCGGCCACTTTGGTAATTGTCTCTTCACGCGAAAGAGCACTACGCACTAGTGCATTTCCACTGTTGATGTAAGTGGTTGCGTGCTTGAATCCAGCCTTCGTAAGCGCTTCGCGTAACTGTGCAACGGGCAGTTGCGTAGCACCCCCAACACCGCGGAAGAGCAACAGGTACGTGGTCATTACGGCCATGATCAGAGGCACTAGTTCTTCACCATCCGCGTTGTGGAAACGCCGCCGTTGTCAACTACGCGAACCATGTATGCTCCCGCATTCAACATGGAAACATCAACCGAGACACGCGTTCCAGCGATGCGTTGTTGGATCACTGATCGCCCTTGGGCATCGATGATGAAAACAGTTGCAGGCAGGTCGTCGGTCCGTTCTATTTGCACAATAGAATTCGCAGGGTTCGGTGAAAGGGTCAGCACTTTTTTGCGCAGTTCATCCACACCCGTGATCACCACTTGTACCGGTTCCGAAGCTGCCGAGGTACAACCGAACCCATCAACAACCACAACAGCGTATGACCCACCTGTAGTGGCATCGATGCATTGCGTGGTTCCATCGGGAACAGGCTCTGCGTTGCGGTACCATTGGATCGCGCCATCGAGCAAGCTGCACAATGTGGTGCCATCAATAGTAACTGTAGGCACTTGTAGCACGCTGGAGCAACCTACTTGCGCACGATAGATGTCACCGTATGCGCCTCCGATCACAATGTATCCATCCACATAAGCAGCGTCGCTGATCCCGGCGTTGAATATCTGCGGCAATACGTTTGCCCAGGTAACACCACCGTCCGTGGACTTTTCCGTTTGTCCGGTGCTGGCAACTACATAGCCTGTGTCGTTATCGGTGAAGAAGATGCTCACGCCTGATTGCGGCGTGCCGAACATTTGGGTCCAATTGTCGCCGCCATCCGTGGTGCGCCAGTACTTGGTCCAGCCATGCAATGCATCGTTGAAGAACACGGTAGGGGAACCGCCCATCGGGGGCAATGGTTGCCACGTCACGCCGCCATCGGAGGTGCGGTAGTTGTCACCGTACTCACCCACCGCGTAGCCTTGCAGGTCATCCACGAACCAGAGATCGCTGATGGTGATGTTGCCAACATCGAGCACATGCGTCCAAGAGCTGCCGTTGTTGGTGGTGCGGTAGATCCCGCCGTACACCGCGCCGCCACCAACGATGTGTGTGGTGGCATTCAAACTCCAAGTACAACGTATGGCCACATTCGGACCCGTGCCGTTGATTCCCGTTGCAAAGAAATCCGTGGTACGACCGAAGGATCCGCTACCTCCACCACGACACCCTATGCCGTCTGATCGCAAATGAACGCCCAGGCCTCCGCTCGGCGCAGTCACCCATGAACGACCTCCATCTGTAGTGCGCAGTCCATTTCCGGCCACGCCGATGTTGTTGTTGGCGAAGCTCATTTTGTTTACGGCGGAAGATGAGGTTCCTTCTTTGAGAACGGCCCAGCTCAGGCCCATGTTATTGGTGCCTTGTATCCGTCCATTGGTGCCCAGCATTCCGTGTCCACTTGGCGTTAAGGCAACGCTTTGGTGTTCGCTGCTTCCCACTTGGAGCTCCGTCCACGTGAGACCGCGATCCGTGCTGCGGATGGTCCGGCCCCACCAGCCGCAAGCCACGATCACATCACCTTGCACAGCCATCGCATTCATACTGTAAGTGGTATTGGATGGTATCGAATCCCACGTCACACCGCCGTCCGTGGTGCGGATCACTTCGCCTGCGCTGCCCACGGCAACGCCTTCTTGTGTGGTGAAGAAGTGCAGGTCGCGCATCAATACCAGTTGATCGAAAGGCCCCACGTTCTGCCAAGTGAGACCTCCATCGGTGCTCTTCAACATTTCCCCGGCGTAGCAACTGGCGTACCCGATGTTCTCGTCCACGAATTGGATATCGGTCATGTAGTTGCTCGTGGGTTGGTTGCTCTGCATCAGCGTCCACGTAACGCCAGCATCCGTGCTTCGGTAGATCTTTCCGCTCTGCGTGCCCACCCAGCCAAGCGTATCGTTCAGGAAGAACACACAATTCAAATGGCCGTATGTAGGATTGAACGATGAGGTCGCCGTGCGGAACCCGTCCGTGGTGCGATACACGATGCCGCTGTTGCCAACACAAACGCCGCGCTCTTCATCCCACATGTGGATCGCCAATGGGGTGTTTTGGAGCAAGTGCTGTCGTCGTTGCCAGGTAATTCCACCATCCGCAGTGCTAAGGATCGCGCCATTCACCCAGTCGGTAGCATAGCCCACGAGATCGTTCACCATCACCAGATCCTTGAACTCGCTTGTGTTCTTTATGGGGGTTACGAGTTCCCATTGGGCGTTGGCCACGAACGCAACGATAAAGAACAATAAAGTGAAGTAGCGCATGGGGTTTTTGATCGTGTTAGGACGAGGTACACCTTGACCAGGAATTGGTTCAATTGACGCTGTTAGCTCTTCATCGCCTTCTCCACCATACCCTTACTACCGATGTACAATGGGCAACGCTGGTGCAGTTCAGTTGGCTTAAGGTCCAAGATGCGGGTGGTGCCATCGGTGGCCATACCCCCGGCCTGCTCCACGATCATGGCGAGCGTGTTGGCCTCATAGAGCAGTCGCAATTTCCCATTCGGCGATTTCTTCGTGGCAGGGTACATGTAGATCCCGCCCTTCAGTAAATTCCGGTGGAAGTCCGCGACAAGGCTCCCGATGTATCGGCCACTCATATTCTGCCTCTTGCAATCGTCGATGTAGTTGCGCACGCCCTCGCTGAAGTCGAAATAATTGCCTTCGTTCACAGAGTATATGTTCCCTTCTTCTGGAGTGGTCATGTTCGCGTGGCTCAGGCAGAAGGTGCCGATGCTGGGGTCCAGTGTGAAGCCGTTCACCCCGTGGCCCGTGGTATAAACGAGCATGGTGCTGCTTCCATAAATGATGTAGCCCGCAGCCACTTGCGCTGTACCCGATTGCATGAAATCTTCCATCGTTGCCGTTTCGCCTTCACTTATCCGGCGATAGATGCTGAAGATCGTGCCGATGCTCACATTCACATCGATGTTGCTGCTGCCATCGAGTGGATCCATGGTCACCACGTACTTGCCGCCATTGTTGAAGTGTACGATCTCCTCGTTCTCTTCACTGGCCACAGCGCATACTTCACCTTGGCTACGGAGTAGGCGGATGAACAGGTCGTTGGCATACACGTCCAGCTTCTGCTGCTGTTCGCCCTGCACGTTCTCACTGCCTTGCGCACCGAGAATGTCCTCAGCCAAACCGGCCTTGTTCACCTCGCGGTTCACCATCTTACCCGCTAGGCGGAAGCTGGTAAGCAGCTGCGTTAATTCGCCGGTCGCATAGGTGAATTCGTGCTGCCGTTCGGTGATGAATTCGGCGAGGGTCTTGATGTTGGCCATGTTGATCGAAAAGAAATACGTAGGAGGGTTCGACTGCAAATATCGGCTGTACGCGATCTTTGCGCACCATGAAGTTCACGATACGCAAGGCAGAAGTCCGCGATGTGCCCCGAATGCTGGAGCTGGTGCGGGAACTGGCGGTTTTCGAAAAGGAGCCTGAAGCGGTAACTGTCACGTTGGAGCACATGCGCGAAGCCGGATTTGGTCCGTATCCCGTGTGGGTCGGCTGGGTAGCAGAGGTTGAAGGGTTGATCGTGGGGATCGCGGTGTGCTATGAGCGATATTCCACGTGGAAGGGGAGACGATTGTATTTGGAGGACATTGTGGTAACCGAGGAAGCGCGTGGTAAACGAATAGGCGAAGAGCTATTTCGGCAATGTGCCAAATATGCTGTGGAAAAGAACTATGCGGGCATGCTTTGGCAGGTCCTTGACTGGAACACGGATGCGATCCGATTCTATGAACGTTTCGGTTCGGTACTTGATCCGCAATGGGTGAACGGTTCTTTGGAAATGGATGAGTTGAGGAAGTTAGTTTAAGAAGTCTTGGGTCGGGAGTCTTTGAGTCTTGGGTCGGAAGCCTTGGTCAGGAGTCACTTAGTCTTGAGCTAGAAATAGTTTGGTCACGTTGAACGCCGTGAAATGGGTAAGGTGCAACAACTATATGCTTATCAGAAGGGGTTCAAACTTTCGATGATGATCTTCCGGCGAACGAAGAAATTCCCGGCTGAAGAGAAGTACAGTATGACCGACCAGATCCGTCGAAGTTCACGATCTGTAGTGGTGAATTTGGCGGAGGCTTATCGACGTAGGAGAACACAAAAATATTTCGAGGCCAAACTGAACGACTGTGAAACCGAACTTTGCGAAACGCAGGTATGGCTGGAGTTTGCGTTTGCTTGCGAGTACATTGCACAGAATGAATATGAAGAATATTTCACTTTATCCGAAGAAGTTGGTGGGTTGCTCCACTACATGGCAGCGAATCCTAAGAAATTCCTGTAACAACATGGGCTACATGATGTACCAGAGACTCATGACGCATTCGACTAACGACTCACGACGCATTCCGAAATGAAAGTGTTCAAATTCGGAGGGGCTAGTGTGAAGGACGCGCAGGGTGTTCGCAACCTTTCCAAGGTGTTGACGCACTTCCAAGATGATGATCTCGTCATCGTTGTCAGCGCTATGGGGAAGACCACCAATGCGTTGGAGAAGGTTGTGGAGCAATTTGCCAATGGGAATGGAGTGGATCCTGGTTTGGAAACGTTGCGCCGAGGCCACTTGGCAATACTCGCTGAAGTAGCACCGCAGGATGTAGCGGCAGCAGCGGAACTGATCCTGCACTTCGATCGGCTCAATACCTATTTGAATGGCACGCCATCAAGCAACAGGGATCGAGATTATGATCACGTTGTTTCGTATGGCGAATTGTGGAGCACGTTGATCATAAGTGCACATTTGAAAAGTGTACAACTGGCGAACACATGGGTGGATGCAAGGACCATTGTGCGAACCGACGAACTGTACCGCGCTGCGCGTATCGATTGGGCAACCTCGGAATTACGGGCTTCGACATTGTTGAGCGAGGTCGATGGAAGTCCTAAGCGCATTGTTACACAAGGTTTCATTGGCTTTAGTTCCGAGGGCACCAGCACAACATTGGGGCGCGAAGGTTCCGACTTCAGCGCAGCCATCTTCGCTTACTTGCTCGATGCGGAAAGCGTAACGATCTGGAAGGACGTCCCCGGGATGTTCAACGCGGACCCGAATGTTTTTCCTGACACGAAGTTGCTCTCGCACATCAGCTACCGCGAGGCGATCGAGTTGAGCTATTTCGGAGCCAGCGTGATCCATCCACGCACATTGCAGCCGTTGCAGAAGAAGAACATTCCGCTCTATGTGCGCTCTTTTGTCGATCTGAACGCACCGGGCAGCACCATTGATGACCGAAGCGAAAATGATTCGTTGATCCCGTCTTTCATTGTAAAGCCGAAACAATTGCTGATCAGTATCACACCGCGCGACCTGAGCTTTATTGTAGAGGATAATTTGAGCGACATCTTCAAGCGCTTTGCAACAATGAACGTGCGGATCGAACTGATGCAGAACAGCGCGGTGGCGTTCAGCGTTGTTGTTGACGATTCGTCAAGAGCGCGCTCGCTAACGGAAGAGTTGCGAAAGGATTATGAAGTGCTGTACAACGATGGTTGCGAATTGATCACCGTACGTCACTACGATGAGGTCACACTAGAGGAACTGCTGAAGCATAAGGAAGTACTGATCGAACAACGCTCACGGACCACGGCACGGTTCGTTGTGAAATGAGCCAGATGAAAATGCGGCACACTAGGAACTTCCTTCTCGATCCAAGGTCACTGATCGTCGTGCTCCTCATCACCTGTTCGCACTTGGGTTTTTCCCAGAGCCGCACATCCGCCAAAGACAGTCTGAAGTTGGTGGTGAAGGAACTACGCCATCGTATGTTGGTCGCCGACAGCACTGGTTCCGCGGCATTGGGAGCAGAACTGCGGGTGTCGCTTTCGCGCGAAGTGAAGTCGCCGGAAGCGATCAAGCTCTTGCAGCAAGCAGTGGATACGCTTCATCAGATCGGTCCGCGAAATACTGAGATCGCCGTCCGGTCCGAGTTGGCGGAAGCGCTGCGTGAAGCGGGAAAGGCGCCCCAAGCCTATTCCGAATTGCTCCAAGTGCGCAGCTTGATAGAGGCACGCGAGCGGGATTTCGGTGAACGTGCTGGAATGGACAGCGTAACGGCTGTTGCACGATCAATGGCCTTGAATGACAGCCTCTCAAAAGTGAACGCGCAAGAAAGTGCAGTCCATGAAGCGAGCATCAAGAGATCATCCGAACTGTTAAGGACCTGGCAATGGGCAACGCTCGGTATAGCCTTGTTGTGGTTGGTTTCCATGGCACTTCTGTTGTACAGAACGGGCCGGCTACAGCGTCGCAGCATCAAGGCAATTGAAGAATTGCAAGTGAAAGTCCGTGCCTTGGAGCAGCGACCTGTGAACGTTCAACGCGTGCCGAAAGAAGAGTCCTTGCCTCTGCCAGTTGTCAAAGAGATTCCTTCAGCAGTGAAAGGAGTAGCTGACCAGATCGACCCGATGATCCTTGGCATGTTCCGTAGGCAAGCTCCAGAGCGATTGGAAACGCTGAAAGCCGCACGGGATCGTGGAGATAGTGATAAAGTCGTTCGTGTGGTCCATTCGTTGAAACCACAATTGGTGGCGATCGATGCCGAGCGCTACACACCCTTGTGTACCGCGATCACTTCTGTAGAAGCTCGCGTTGACCAAGCCAAATTCGATCGGACGTTGGATGAATTTCAGGTCCAAGTCGAACGAACACTTCGAGAATTAAAGGACTAACGGTCTTCGACCAACTTGATCACCCGATCCGGGTAATCGCTGATGATCGCATCCACGCCCAGGTCCAGCATGCGCGTGATATCAGGCACTTCGTTCACCGTCCAGACCACCAGTTCAATATCCCTTTCGCGCAGGTTCTTCAACATAGCCTCGTTCGCCATGGAATAATGTGGGCTGTAGATGTTGGGCTTGAAGCTTAAGCGGGCGAGATTTCCTTCAACTCCCAGGTCATTCTCCACCAGAAGTGCAACGAGGAGGTCATCCCGTTCGGCATGCACCGCTTCCAAAATGGCAGGATCGAAGGATTGAAGGATACAGCGCTCGGAAAGTCCAAGTGAATCCACGGTCTCGATCACCGCATGTGCGAACTCCTTCGGTTCCGGCTGAAAGGTTCCGTACAGCGCGGGGTCGCTCTTGATCTCGATGTTGTACGACGGAGCACCCACACTGCTCATCAGCGCATGTTCATCGACATCCTCAACAACTTCACGCAGTGTCGGTTTCACGCTTTTGCGTTGATCCTGATCGGGGAATCTTGGATGTTCCAGGGATCCACAATCGTATTGCTGGATCTCCATCACGGTCATGTGGTAGATGTTGTGTCCACGTTCTTCAGCTTCCGGGATCCTTGATCCATCAGGGTCCATGCAGATGGTGTGGTCCATCCATGGTTCGTGGGATACGATCACCTGCCCGTCCTTGCTGATGACAACATCCATTTCCACGAAGTCGCAACCCAATTCCACGGCTTCACGGAAGGCCCTGATCGAATTTTCCGGCAATAGCCCTCTGCAACCGCGGTGGCCATGAACGTCAGGATGCAGGTTCTTTTGGGGCATGCAGGCGGATAGTGCGGCCACAATGATAGCGGCGGATAGTGTTCCGATCTTAACCATTCGGGAAAAAGTGCAGGATCTTGGCTGCGAGGACCTCAGCCATTTTCTGTTTCCCCTCGTGCGTTACACCTGCAATATGCGGTGTGATCAGTACACGGTCATGGTGCAGTAAACGCTGCTGCGTAACAGGGTCGTTGTTCGGGTCCAGACCGGTGAGTTGGGGTGTTTCGAATTCCAACACATCGAGGCCTGCCGCGATCACGCGACCGTGATCGATCGCATCGAGCAAAGAGGCCGTGTGCACAACACCACCGCGAGAGGTGTTGAGGAACCAGATCGGCTTACCGGGTCGAAGGAAGAAGTCATGGTCCGCATAGTAGCGCGTCTCTTGGCCCAAGGGAAGATGCAAACTGATCACGTCACTTTCACGCATCACCTTCTCCAAACTGCATTCCTCAATTCCCGCGCGTGCAAAACCACTGCGGTATTTATCGTGCCCAAGGACCGAAACGCCGAAGCCTCGCAATTTTTCAGCGAACGCACTGCCCATGTTGCCGAAGCCGATGATCCCCACGGTCTTGCCACGGAGATCAGTGCCACGCATCGCTTCACGTGGCCACGCACCGGCGCGCACGGCGGCATTGGCAGGCACTAGAAGTTTCATCAGCGCGAGCAAAAGCATAACGCAGGTCTCGCCCACACCGTCGCGATTCCCTTCCGGTGAATTGAGCACACGGATCCCGTTCTTTCTGCAATAGGCCGTGTCAATGTTCTCCAGTCCGGACCCGACACGCGCGACGAATTGCAACTGCGGGCACATTTCGAGCACGTCAGCACCCACCAAACTGCTTCGCACGATCAGTCCGTTGAGGGCTTTGTACACCAATGCATCCAGCGGAATGTTCGCAGGGTCCAACTGCAGACATTCATGCCCGGCGCGCACCAATCTTTCAGTGAGCAACGGATGTGCTTTATCGAGAAAACCGATACGCATGTTTCAGGGGAAGAGGCCGTACATGAAATGCCCAACGGTGAAGTACGTGAGCAGTCCGAAAATATCGTTGAGCGTTGTAACGAATGGTCCGGTGGCCAAGGCGGGGTCCACATCGAAGCGGTCCATGGCC
>Ga0209063_1000849_pt1 | contig 17493 bp, 15 predicted proteins | sample KloWWTmeKNB19Kit_FD_187177 | JGI IMG/M metagenome (GOLD analysis project Ga0209063, IMG submission 187177) | Active sludge microbial communities from Klosterneuburg, Austria, studying microevolution and ecology of nitrifiers - Klosterneuburg... | ecosystem: Engineered > WWTP > Aerobic digester >... | reverse complement strand
GTGGTAGAGCCCGCGAACGATGGACAACAGGAAGTTCGGTTCGGTAGCACGGTAGCTTTTGAACACCAAATTGGGCCACAGAAGGGCAAGCGCTTCACGTTCACGTTGGTCGGTGTGGATGAAGCATCGGTAAAAGAAGGGCGCGTCGCCTTCACTGCACCGATCGCTCGGGCGTTGATGGGAAAACGGATCGGAGAGATCGCCATGTTCCCATTGGGTGAATTGGTGCAAGAGCTGAAGATCATTGAGGTCAACTGAAGAGCGAACGAAATGGAACAGATCACCATTCAACTACGGGGCGAGTACATTGAATTGAACCAATTGCTGAAACTGGCCGGGGCCTGCAACAGCGGCGGTGAAGGAAAGATGTTGGTGGCCGAGGGGATCGTGAAGGTCAACGGCGCCGTGGAGCTGCGCAAGACCTATAAAGTGCGAGCAGGAGAAACCGTGACCCTGGAAGATCTGGAGATCAAGGTAGTGGCACCTGATCAGTGATCCCGACGTTGCGCGTTGCTGCCACGAACAGGTTCCGCCGGTAATTGCCATCGATCAACAACACAGCGAGCACCAGGACTGCTATTGCGATAAAGCCCGCCACCCCTGCGGGCGAAGCCACCAATACGGATCCGCCCCAGGCGAACAAGGCCATTGCACCGGCGCTTCCGTTGATCAGTCCGTGGAGAACGGCTGCACCCCATACACTGTTGGTCCGTGTTCGGCACCAATCGAATAGGAAGGCCAGGAGCACACAGAATACGACCATCAACCCGATCCCGGCGATCGGATGGCCGGGGTAATTATGGCCCATGGCAATAAGCGGTGCATGCCACAAACCCCAAAAAAAGCCAGTGAGCAGGATACGTTCCAGCGCGGGCCACTGTGCGGTGGCCTTGTAGAGATATCCGCGCCAACCGAGTTCCTCTCCCATCATGAAGGGCAGGTTCACGGTGAATGCAGTGAACAAAGCGCCCAACAACGAAGCCAAAAGGATCAGACCACCGGGCAACCTTGATAGGGCACTTGGAACACTGGAGCCTTCAGCTGTTACTCCCTTCGCCGCCATCAGTTCAGCTATGGCCGTCGCGAAACGTTCACCCGTCACCGCAACATGTCCGAATGGATCCATACCGAATTGGTTGCCGAAAACATGCACCACCACCATGGTGAGTGGCACGATGCACAACCCGATCAAGCAGGTCCACACCAAGTACTTCCAACGGATCAAATTCCAGTGCAGCCCAAGTTCTTGCCAGGGGCGCCCCTCGATCTTACGATGTTGCACTACCGCAGCCAAGGCGGGTCCGAACATGCAAAGTGCAGCCATTGCAACATAGGAGGCTCCACTTCCTGCACTGATCCCGAACAAAGCACCGATCCCGGCAATTCCCCACGTGAGGCCGAAAGCGATCAAAAGGAATGAAGTGATCCCTCGTTTCTTGTGTTGCATGCTCCTAACTTAGAACTTCGCCGTTCTGGTTGAGCAACTTCTACATGGAAGGCGGCTCTTTTGTGTGAATGGACCGGGGGCTTCTCCATCTTACTTTGCCTATGCTCACGCTCAATTTCTCACCCTTCCCAAAGATCGTAACAGAACGATTGACACTCCGCGTGATCGACATGGGCGATGTTGATGCCATGTTCAGCCTACGATCGGACGAACGCGTGATGCGCTATATCGGAAGGCCGAAAGCCAAGGAGAAGAGCGATAGCATCGAATTGATCGAACGGAACATACAGGACCTAAAGGAAAACACGTCGATCTCTTGGGCCATCACGATGAAGGACGATCCGAAGTTGATCGGCACAATTGGTTACTACCGGATCAAATTGGAACACCATCGTGGCGAAGTAGGTTACGCCTTGCATCCCGACCATTGGGGCAAGGGTATCATGTGTGAGGCATTGAATGCGGTGACCGAGGTGGGGTTCCAACAATTCGGTTTCCATAGCATTGAAGGGGTAACGGACCCGCTCAACCATGCTTCGAACCGGTTGTTACAACGGTGCGGCTTCATACGGGAAGGAACCCTCAAGGAGAATTATTTCTGGAACGGGGAGTTCTTGGATAGTGCGGTCTATTCCAAGTTGGCCCAAAAACAATGATCCCGGCCGAAGCCGGGACCATGTTCATCGTTCGGAGCAGAACGCTAATACTATTACTTCTTCATGTGATCTCCATCCGACTTCAACTCGGACTTCGGCTTATGTCCATGCTGCTCAGCGCACCAAGCGTTATACTTCGTGTACTGGTCAGGAGTTAGGATCCCCTTCAATTCGGTTTCATGTTTGGTCATCGAAGCCATGGCCGTGGCGTCATCTTTGGCGGCCATTTTGTCCTTCTTACAGGATGTCTGAACTGCTTTCACTTTGGTGACCTGTTCGGCTGTAAGACCCAAGGCTGTCCACGTTTCATCGCCCGCCATCAAGCATTCGTGCTTCTGGTCATGCGCTGGTTTATCACTTTTCGCTTTGGTGTCTTGGGCCTGCATTGCAAGCGTTGCACAGAAAGCGAGGCATAAGGTCATGATGGTCTTCTTCATTGCTTTAGGTTTTAAGGTTGTGCAGCTGGACTTGCAGATCAAAGGCCGATCATTTCCCACGTTCCCGAGCGTAGATGGGCATTGTCCATTTCGACAAAAACGAGTTACTGATCGACAGAATTTCTGTGGATTACCCGCCCCGATCGTGGGAATGCTGCGCTGATAGATCTGCCCACTTGCTTCTCACTTGGCCTTTCTGGGTCTCCCATAACAAGGATCCCAATAAGGTTGCCATATTCTCGCGGCCAAGTGGATCTTCAATGATATCTTTCGCATCGATCAACCCCACAAATGAAGAAACAGAACACGACGCTCCTTTCACTCGCATTTTTCGCGCTCCCATTCATTCCCGCACAAGCCCAATGTCCGGTGGGTGAGTTGGAAGTAACGATCCAGGTGAACACCGATGCATACGGCAATGAGACTTATTGGCAATTGGTGCCTGTAGGGAACAATTGTGGTGTTGCTCCCATCTTTACGGGCGGCAACCTTGCACTAAGTTGTGCGAGTGCTGGCGGCGAGACCAGTCCAGCAGGTGGCTACGCGAACAATGCAGCGATCACTGAAGGTCCTTTTTGCCTAACGGAAGGCGCGCAATATGACATCATCTGCATCGATTCTTGGGGTGATGGGCAAGCCGGTTTCTCCGTATTCGTGAACGGCCTGTTCTCCGCTGCATTCGACGGTGAGGACTTGGAAGGATTCAACAGGCACACATTCACGGTAATGGTACCAGTGGCCCGCGACATCGCACTTATCACCAACACGACGGGTTACTATTGCGAAGTTGACCTTCCGGTGCATATTGCAGGCATTGCCCAGAACGTTGGGACTGAAGCGATCACTTCGTACTCAGTAGCCTATAGTGTAGGAGGTGGTGCAGAAACGCTGTACGAAGCAACCGGTGTCAACTATGCCCCTGGGGTCAAATTCGATTTCTTGCACGATGTGCCATGGCTCCCAACATTGGAAGGAACCGAAGATCTGAACGTGCGCATTGCAGGAGTCAATGGTGATACGGATCTGAACTCGACCAATGATGGAAATGAACGTACACTGATCATTGCTTCTGCAACACCGGATCGCGTGGAGGAGTACCTCTTCGCACCACCGACCATGACCATGGTGGCGAACGGAGATCAGGACATTCTGGTCCCACGTGATCTGGATTTCCATCCGGACCGCACAAGGAATGAATTGTGGGTGATCAATAAGGACCTCTTCGCCACAGGGGGCAGCACGGTCAAATTCACGGATCCCGGCACCGAGGACCAGACCTTCCTTTACCAACGGGATCCTGCGGCCCGCCACTTCATGAGCCTGCCCACCGGTATTGCCATGGGCGATAACAACAATTTCGCCACGAGCCCTGGCATCTACGACGCGAATGGCAACCAGACCGGCCCTACCCCCTTCACCGGACCAACCCTTTGGAGCGCCGATCCGGCCATCTATGCACAAGCAGGATTTGGCGGTTTGGGCAGTCACCTGGACATGTGCCATGTATCACCGCGAAGCCAAGGCATCGCACACGAACGGTGGAACCGGTATTGGTTGGTTGATGGCCAGAACGAGGATGTGGTGATGTACGACTTCCGTGCGGACCATGGTCCAGGCCAGGATTACCATGACAATGCCACCATCCTCCGGTATCCACAATTGCAGATCACGCGCGACCCGAACGATCATATTGTAAGCCATTGCGTGGTGGACAAACACACGAATTGGTTGTACGTGGTCGATCACGGAGGACAGCGGGTCATGCGTCTGGATACAAGGAGCGGAACACAAGCGGGGATCCCCGGCGGCGTTTCGACCCTTATTGCCCAGGAGAACTACCTGACATACCGGAACATGGCCAATGTCACTTGGGAAGAAGTGGTGACCACGGGTCTGCAGCAGCCTTCAGGTGTTGACGTTATCGGGAACAAACTGCTCGTGAGCGACCATGCAACGGGTGAAGTGGTGATCTATGATACCGAGAACGGATTTGCAGAACTGGGCAGGATAGCCACCGGTACACCAGGTATCATGGGGATCAAGATCGGGCCTGACGGTAAACTATGGTACGTGAACGCCACCAACAGCACATTGGTACGATTGGACCCTGCACTTGGTGCTGGTGTTCCAGAGTTCGCTTCAACAGGGATCGTATTGCACCCGAACCCTGCAAAGGACAGGATCCAGTTGAGCATACCGACGAACCTTTCCACCAACACCAAGCTTGCGGTATACGATGCCACCGGCAGGGTTTGCATGGAGTCCACTGTCGGTACAGCGTTGCGCGGGCTTGATGTTTCAGCGTTGGAGAATGGCCCGTATACCATGTTGGTTGATGGGAAGAAGGCGATCCGTTTCGTGGTATCCAAGTGATCTGCTCGGAGCTGTTGAAAAGGGTTTAACGGAAGTTGGCAACGACCGATCGAACCTTCGGCATGGAACGTGCATCATAGGGCAACAACCAACACAGGAATGGACATGAACAAACTAATGATCACCACGGTATTGCTTGCGAGCCTTACCACCGTTAGTGCCCAAGAACAAGCGACACCTGCGAAGGAGAAGCTTACAATGGAGCAACGGACTGAAGAAAGGAGCGAAAAGCAGACCGAAGCCATGACCTCCAACTTGGGGTTGGACAAGGACCAAAGCACGAAAGTGCAGGGCATCAACACCCGGTTCAACACAGCGATGGCTGAAATGCGCAAGACGAACCTCAGTGAAGAAGAGCGTAAGTCACGCTCGAAGGCATTGCGTGAACAGCATAGCGCAGAACTGAAGGGAGTGCTCACACCTGAGCAGTTCACGAAATTGCAAACGTTGGAGCAAGAGCGCCGATCGGAGCGTCAAGGAGAAAAAGGCAATGACCCCGCAAAAATGCAAGAGCGTGCTGCCGACCGTGCAGAGAAGCGCACAGATGCCATGACCGAGGACCTGGGCTTGAACGAAGACCAGACCAACAAGGTGCAGATCATCAACGGTACGTTCGCGGCGAGCGTGGCCAAGCTTAAGAATGCAGAGAAGGACGAAGCGGGCAACAAGGAACAAATGAAGCAATTGCGCGAACAACGCGACCTTGAATTGAAGGGCGTGTTGACCGCGGAGCAGTACACCAAGATGATGGAGCAACGCAAAGCCAAACAGGCTGAAGGACTCCAACGCCGTGGCGAAATGCAGAAGCGTGATCCAGCGAAGAAGCCGCACAACGAATAAGCGGATCTCCTGAACAATTGAAGAACGCCCGCCCGGACATTCCGAGGCGGGCGTTCCATTTCCAACCAGCTCCCTTAGTCGTGTGCGAAGCGGATAGGTAGCACCATTTCAACGGCCACTGGCTTGCCATCGTTCATTCCCGGCTCCCATTTGGGCATTGCCTTTACAACACGGATCGCTTCCGCATCGAGTGCGGGGGAATAGCCTTTGAGCACCACCACCTTATCAACAACACCGTCCTGCTTCACCACGAATTGTACATGAACGGTCCCTGTCGGGCCTTCGCCACCTTCCTTCACCGCCTTGTTACCGGAGGCTGGATAGTTGATGTTGGCTTGGAGGAATTTCACCAGGCCATCCATACCACCCGGAAATTCGGGCATCTTTTCCGCTTTCTTGAGCACTTCGTTCTGCGCGCCATGGAATGGAACTGCAGAACGGATCGGCGAAGCGCTAGCTAGTAAGAAGGCAAGGGACGCGGCCGCTACGACATACTTGATCCGAACGGTTTTCTTGGAGGGACTTCTGTGCATCATCATAATTCTGGTTCTAAGGTTGGACGAACGAAAGCTGTTGGTTAGCGTGAAACGTGGCAGCCCTATTGCCTCTGCCAACAAAAGGGAATCGTAGTCGTTGTGGTGCTCCTTGGCCTCCGCATCGGCAGTGTACTCATGTACCAATTGCAATTCGCGGAGCGCCAAACCCCAGATCGGCACGAACCAATTAAAGGCTTGGACAATGCGAAAGAGCAACACATCGGCACTGTGTCCATTTCGAACATGCGCTCGTTCATGGATGATCATAGCCTCTCGATCCACTCCCTGCAAGCGGCTAGGAACGACGTATCGCCACAGGAATGAAGAAGCTTCATCACCCGCACTTCCAGAACAGGACCACGCGGCGCGTGCATCCATGGCCAAACGATATAGTTGGACCACCACGCCGACCGAATAGGCCACCAAAAGAAGATCGACCCATTGGAATTGAAAACCGCCCGCACCCAATTCGGCGTTGGTAACTACGGTGGGCAGCACGAAAACGGGTAGGTCCATCAGACCCGACGGCCGGGGTACAAGTGGCGTGATCAATGACAGCAACGCGGAACCGATCAACCATATGCGATTCGCAAGAAAATAGGTTTCACCTCGCAAAAGCATGCAGTAGATCACGAACAACAAAGTGAACAACACGTTGACGGAGACCATGTGTTCCAAGACCCTCATCGATCGCCTTGTTTACGTTCATTGATCAATTTGAGCAATGCATCGAGCTCAGTAACACTGAGATCTTCTTTCTCGATGAAATGCGAGAGGAGGCTTTGGGCAGAACCTTTGAAATAATCCTTCTTCATTCGCTCCAACGTATGAGTGCGGTAAGCTTCCTTGCTGACCTTTGGGAAGTAGCGATGTGCCCGTCCAAAAGCTTCATGGCCCACGAAGCCTTTCTGTTCAAGGATCCTTATGATAGTGCTCACCGTCGTATACGCCGGTGACCGCCCCTGTCCTTTCGGTCTTTGGAAGGCTTCCAATACATCCTTGACGAATCCCCTTTCGATACCCCATAAAGCCTGCATCACTTGCTCTTCCGCACGGGTCAATGGTTCCATATCACAAATATAACTAGATCATTAGTCATACAACGTAATGATTAGTTGAACGGTTGAATGTGTGACGAAATTGCCCGCCCCCCTTCGTTGGACGCCGGATGTGTCCTACTTCCCGTCAACCTTCTGGCAAAGCCCTAATATTGCATGGTCTGAGTCTGGATCGTTCATGTTGAACACCACACAACCTCATAGAGTCGTTCGCGGCCACCTGTTCTTCGCGCTTGTTCTTGGCTCCGTTGGTCAGGTCTATTCGCAATGTAATTCCGTGATCGACCTTGGACCGGACACGATCCTTTGTGCCGGACAAAACATCCTATTGAACGTCGGCCCCGGTTTCGAGAGCTATCTGTGGAACAACGGCAGCACGGCGCAGTTCCAGTCGGTAAGCAGCGGTGGAACGATCATTTGTACGGTCACCGATTTCAGTACTTCTGGCGAGCTTGTTGTGAACGGCAACTTTTCAGCGGGTGCCGTCGGGTTCAGCAGCGATTACATACTTGGCACAGGCGGTACGTATGGGCTCCTTTCCGATGCAGGCACTTACGGTGTGGACAACAACGCGCAAGACCTTCACACCAACTTCGCACCATGCTCCGGGTACAATGGTGGAGGCAACTTGTTGGTGGTGAACGGTGCTGAGGTAGCGGGCCAGAACGTCTGGTGCCAAACCGTTCCCGTGCAAGCGAATACGAACTACGCCTTCTCCGCTTGGTTGGCGTCGGTGGTCCCTTCATCCCCAGCCCAATTACAGTTCACGATAAACGGCACGGCGATCGGATCAGGCCTCAATGCCACTGCGCAGAACTGTAACTGGGTCAACTTTTATGAAGTGTGGACCTCCGGCAGCGCTACTTCCGCTACGATATGCATTAGCAACCTCAATACCTCTCAAAGTGGCAACGATTTCGCCTTGGACGATATTTCCTTCGCCCCTTTTTGCACGTACTCTGATACCGTGTTGGTGACCATACAGAACGATCCGGAACCGGACCTGGGAGCCGATCTTGAGGCGTGTGAAGGGGACGCTGTTCTTTTGGACGCGACCTTGCCCGGAGCCGTTTACTCGTGGCAGGACGGGAGCACGGACCCCACGTTCAGCCCACAAGTATCCGGTATCTACTGGGTCGATGCCTCGATCAATGGATGCAGCGGCAGGGACAGCATTCTTGTTGATCTCATTGCCAGTCCCATGGTTGACTTGGGCACGGACCAACAACAGTGCACTGGTGACGTGAGCGTGTTGGACGCTACCAATGCAGGAGCCACCTACTTGTGGCAGAACGGCAGCACGACCCCGACCATTACCGTAACAGGTAGTGGATCATACAATGTTGCAGTGTCTGCAGGGGTTTGCACCGCCTTCGACACCATCGTATTCACATACCACCCCTATCCTGTTGTGGACCTTGGGAATGATACGACCATCTGTGCCGATACGGTCCTTCTGTTCAACGTGGAAAGGCCCGGTGGGACCTACCTGTGGAACGACGGTAGTACCGCTCCCGTGCAGGCTGCGGAACTCGCGGACACGTACACGGTAAGCGTTTCGGAAAACGGATGCACAAGTTCGTCAAGCATGACATTGGGCATCATCGAACTTCCGGTGGTGGACCTTGGTCCGGACCGGATCATATGCACTGGCTTCACCGAGGTGCTCGATGTGCAAGGAGCGGGATACAACTACACATGGAGTGACGGCAGCCAAGCAGGGAGGTTCATTGCAAATGGGTCAGGGGAATATGGGGTCGAAGTGTACAATGCATGTGGCGCTGTGTCGGATACGATCGTTCTGACCGCCGACTTTTGCGATTGTCCGGTGTACATCCCGAATGCTTACACCCCGGATGAAGATGGGATCAACGATGGCTTCCGGCCGATCTTTGATTGCCCAACTTCTGCCTACGTGCTGCGGATCTTCGATCGCTGGGGAGGGCTGCTCTGGGAATCGGACGATCCGTATTTGGCGTGGCAAGCAGAGAGCAACATCCCATCCGGCATTTACGCGTGGACCTTGGAGATACGACCAGAGACCTTGGGTTCCAGTGGGACCAGAAGATCCATCGGGCACGTTGTGTTGTTGCGTTAAAACGCACCTAACGCAGATCGAACTTCACGGCCTGATGCAAACGCACCCGCACCGGTTTGCCGTTCAACATACCGGGATTCCATTTCTCCAAGCCACGTAGGGTACATAACACGACCGACTGCAGAACAGGGCATCCTTCCTTCGCGAATTCAACATTCCCAACCGTGCCGTCAACGTTCACCACAAAGTCGAAATTCATGTTGGAGGAGCCGAAGCAATCTTCCATTCTGGGTAACACACCGCAGCCTTCCCCATTCAACAAATGATCCTGTAAAGCAGCATCGCCACCGGGGTAGCTTGGTTTCACATCCACTTGACCACGCTTGTAGACCTTGCCCCGATCCTCCGGAGAAGCAGTTGCAGCGCGTTGCTCGAAAACCTGTTGTCCGGCATCCGAGGCGCGACCCGATCCTTCCACACTACTTTGTGCGAACGAGTAGAACGGCAATAGGCAAACAAGAATGAGGCTGGAGCGGAACATGACGAAAGTTAGTGATTCCGATGGAAGCGCAACTACTTTTGGCCGATCCCTACTATCGGCGAACTTCCTACAAGAGAAAGCAGCTAGAACATGAGTTCCGTGTATTATCCCGATTACCTTCAGTTGGACAAGATCCTTGGTGCACAGGCTCCGGAAAGCAAAAAGGCCGGCAATGAGGCGCACGATGAAATGCTCTTCATCATTATCCACCAAGCCTATGAACTGTGGTTCAAACAGGTGCTGCACGAAGTGAGCAGTGTGATCGACATGTTCGCCGATGAGAATGTGGACGACAATGGTGGCGAGTTGAACATTGCCGTACACCGGTTGGAACGGGTGAAGACGATCCTCGATCTCCTCGTTCAGCAAATGGATGTTATGGAGACCATGACCCCCCTGGACTTTTTGGATTTCCGCGATCTGTTGCGCCCGGCAAGTGGATTCCAAAGCATGCAGTTCAAGATCCTGGAAGCGCGATTGGGCCTGCGCATGGAAGCACGTTTTGGCAAACAGTACTACACCAGCCAATTGACCCCGGCCCACAAAGCGGAGATCGATGCCTTGGAAAAGTTGCCCACCCTACTGGAGTTGGTGAATAGCTGGTTGGAGCGCATGCCGTTCCTACAAGCGAAGTATTGGGATGGAAAAGATGGGGCCTTCTTTGATGCCTTGGAAACGATCTACGTGAACAGCTTGGTAAAGGGCGAAGAAGGAAATGCCGCAATGTGGCGTACCATCTTCAAGGATGGCAATGCAGAACGAAAACTTTCACCAGCGGCATCGCGAAGTGCCTTGTTCATCATGCTCTATCGCGATGAACCCATCTTCCAACAAGCATTCCGTTTCATGCAGTCGTTGTTGGACATCGATGCGGGTATGGGTTCTTGGCGCAGCCGCCACGTGAACATGGTACACCGCATGATCGGTCTACGCGTGGGCACCGGCGGCAGCACGGGAAAAGCCTATTTGAAAGGAGCGATGGACAGTCATTTCATCTTCAGTGAGATCGCTGATCTAAGTAGTTTCCTGTTCGAGCGTAAGAAACTGCCGGCCCTGCCGGCCACCGTGAAATTGGCTATCGGGTTCAGGGGGTGATGTAGCGTCGAGGCACGCCTCGACCCACTTCCCAACCGAGGGCCTATTTCACCTGTGTTTCATATCATTCGCCCATTTGGCGGGATTTTCAGATATGTATTTTGCGATACGCGCATGTTCTTGTGCATTGCGAATAACCCGATCATGGTAGTTGTGCTGCCACAATGGTGAACCATGAGATCCGCGCAATTCGTTTATTCGTTTGGTAGCAGCCGATTTGAACGACCCGACGATAGAACCCAAGGAACGAGGTCTAACACCGCAGGGTCGTCCGTCCCCTTGCAGGGTCGAGGCATGCCTCGACCCCTTGGCTGCGTTAGGACCGTTAGCCGCGTTCGACCCACCCAGTTCCGCAATGACCACAATACCATGCAAATGGTCCGGCATGATCTGGAATGCATCCAAATGCACATTTATGAAATGCTTTGGGATCGAATCCCAACATTGTTGCACGATCCGTCCGTGATCGTTCAGTTCCATGTAAGGGTCGCTCGGATCCACTACCCTGCCGAATAGGTGTGATCGGCCCAGGGTATTGATCGTTATGAAATATGCACCACCAATTGAATAATCATAACCACGTAACCGGGTGTATTTGTGGTAGGTGGTCATTTTGGTATCGCGTTGGTCGGTCGAGGCATGCCTCGACGCTACAATACGAAATGCTGCCCGCGTTTTGGGATCTCAATGTTCTTGAATCCCTTGGCACCAAGCAGGTCGCGAAGGCCGTTCAAACTGTGGTCCACACCGTGAACGAGGAAAACCTTCTTCACTTTCTTCGGATCTTGGCAGCTCAAGTACCGCACTAGTTCATTGCGATCAGCGTGTGCGCTGTAGAATTCCATGCGCATGATCTTGGCTCGAACAGCTACCGCTTCGCCAAAAATGTTCACCTTTTCCGCACCATCCAGGATCCTTGCCCCCAACGTACCCGGAGCACAGAATCCTACCGCCAACAACCCGTTCTTCGCATCGCCGAGTTCGTTGCGCAAGTGGTGCTTTATTCGCCCGGCTTCCATCATGCCGCTGGCAGCAATAATGATGCACGGTCCTTCCACACTGTTCAATTGTTTGCTCCGGTCTGCGGAACGTGTGAACTCAACTCCGGGAAAGGAGAAGAGGTCCGGGTCCTTTCGCAATTCTTCACGCACCGCTTCGCGGAAAAGTTCAGTATAGCCCCGCACCACCTCTGTGGCACTGATCGCCAGCGGACTATCCACGAAGATCGGGATCCTCGGCAACAGGCCGTCGTTGCTCAATGAATTCAATGTGTAGAGCAGTTCCTGCGTCTTCCCGATGCTGAATGCCGGGATCAACAGCTTGCCCCTGTTCTTCACGCAGATCTCCGTAACGTGCTTGAGCAATTCCTCCTCGGCCTCTTTGATCGGGGAATGATCCCGGTCGCCGTAGGTGCTTTCACAGATCACCACATCAGCCTGTCGGAATGTCACCGGCTCAGGCAACAAGCGATCCACATATCGACCCACATCACCGGTAAAGCTCAGTTGCAGAACGCGATCTCCATCGTCGATGGAAAGGTGTACAGCTGCACTACCAAGAATGTGGCCGGCATCGGTGTACGTGAGGGTGATCCCCGGCAGGATCTCTGTTGGCCGAGCATAATCCACCACTTGGAAGAGGGCCATGGCGGGCGGCACATCGTCCTTCGTATAGAGCGGACCGTCCTCTTCAGGTTCGCGCCCTTTCTTGCGTGCACGCTTCGCATCATAGGCATAGTCGTACTCTTGGATGTGTGCACTGTCCATCAACATGATCTCGCACAGGTCGCGTGTGGCGGGCGTACTGAAGATGGGGCCTTCGTACCCTTCAGCCACCAAACGAGGTACCAGTCCGCTGTGGTCGATGTGCGCATGGCTCAACACCAAAACATCGATCGAGGATGGTTCGAATCCGAACTGTCGGTTCGGATCCTTCTTCACATCATATACCGCCTCGCCTTGGAACATGCCGCAATCCAACAACACACGATACTTTTCACCGTTGCGGTCCGTAACCTCGATCAAATGCTTGCTGCCGGTAACGGTCTCTGCCGCGCCGTGAGAAGTGAGAGTAATGGCCATGGGGGCAAAGATCGGTTCTAAAAGATATTCAGTTCTGGATCCGTTGTGACAGCGCCCATGGTCCCATCGACCTATATTCGCTGCACCCTCGAACCTGCTACGACGTATGATCCAGATCCGCGCACTGCTCCAATTGCTCCAACGTCTGGTACTTCCCGCGTGCTGCTGTGTTACGTTGGCAGCAAACGCTCAACAGTATAAACTGCGCGGTGTGGTCAGTGATGGCCTAACGGGCGAAACACTGATCGGTGCCAGCGTCGTGGTAAAAGGCACTACCACCGGCGCCACCACGGACATCGATGGCCGGTTCGAGATCGCCTTGAACGAACTGCCGCCGTACACCTTGTTGGTGAGCTTCATTGGCTACACCATGCAGGAGATCCAGGTGAAGAGCCTTGACCAGGAACTCAAATTCAAACTGAGCACCGACCAGGTTTTGTTGAAGGAAGCGGAAGTGATAGGAAGCAGGATCAGTGAGAAGCAGAAACAAGCCCCGCTGACCGTTGAGAGCATGGACCTGATCGCGATCAAGGAAGCGCCGACCGGTGATTTCTATGAAGGCCTAGGGACCTTGAAAGGAGTGGACATGACCAGCGCCAGCATGGGCTTCAAGGTGATCAACACCCGCGGGTTCAACAGCACGAGTCCGGTGCGTTCATTGCAACTTATCGATGGTGTGGACAACCAGAGCCCCGGTCTGAACTTTTCGCTCGGCAATTTCCTTGGCGCAAGCGAATTGGACGTGATGAAAGTGGACCTCATCGTCGGTGCGAGCAGTGCCTACTATGGCCCCAACGCGTTCAACGGGGTGATCAGTATGACCACCAAGGACCCTTATTACTTCCGAGGTCTATCTGCAACGGTAAAAGGTGGGGAGCGCAATTTGGGTGAAGTGGCCTTGCGCTATGCTCACGTATTCAAAGGCGGAAAGGGACGTGAACGATCCGCATTGAAATTCAATTTCTACTACTTCCAAGCCTTGGATTGGAAAGCGACGAACTACGATCGTGTTGAAGGGAGTGATGCGGCAGCCACTAACCCCGGTGGTTACGATGCGGTGAATCGCTATGGTGATGAAGCTTCATCGAAGAATGGGGTAAGCACTTGGGGCTTGGGCACCGTGCATCGGGATGGATACAGAGAGGTGGATCTGGTGGACTACGACACGCGCAACCTGAAGTCGTCGCTCTCCTACCACTACAAGTGGAATGATAGTTTGCAATTCGTTGCTGCCAGCAGTTTCGGCACGGGCACCACGGTCTATCAGGGTGACAACCGTTATCGCTTGCAGGACATTCTGTTTTTCCAGAACAGGTTGGAATTGAACGCTGGCGACAAAGGCTTCATCCGTGGATATGTGACCAATGAAGATGCTGGCAAGAGTTATGATGCGGTCTTTACCGGTTACCGATTGCAGGACCAAAGCAAAGATGATGCGCGCTGGTTCCAAGACTATCGGAACCGGTGGGTCAACACAGGTGCACAGTTGCAAATTTTCAATGGACCGGAGTTCCCCCAGCCTGTGTTTAGCGTTGGCCCACCGGCAGGATTCATCATTGACCGTGCAGGCATCGAACAGTGGCTATTGGACAACAACAGTTTAGTTTCCGGGCTGCACGACGGAGTACGAGCCTATGCGAATTCCGGGGCCACATCTGCAGGTACGGAGAACACGTTCAGCCCACGATTGGAACCCGGCACACCGGAATATGATGCGGCCTTCAAGGACATCACTGGCCGTTTGTTCAGTGATGGCGGCACGCGGTTCTTCGACAAGTCCGTGCTTTGGCAAGTGCAGGGAGAGCGGCGGTTCAACGTGGCGAAGTACACCTTCACCGCAGGTGCCAGCTTTCGGCAGTACTTGCCCTACTCGAAAGGGAACATTTTCTCGGACACCACTGACACACGGATCACGAACGAACAAGGTGGCATCTATCTCGGTGGCGAGCGCCGGTTGCTCAAGGAAAAGCTCAAGCTGACCGCTACTGTAAGGGTGGATAAGAACGTGAACTTCCCCGTGGTGGTCTCCCCTGCCGCCTCGGCCGTGTACAGCTTCTCACCAGAAAATATTTTGCGTTTCTCCTTCTCTTCGGCGATCCGCAACCCCACCTTACAAGACCAATACCTCTACTACAATGTCGGGCGTGCTATCCTGCTGGGCAATTTGAACGGTGTGAATGATCTGGTCACAGTACCCTCATTGATCGAGTCGTTGAGCAGCAGCGCGAGCGTGTTGGAATACTTCGACATTGCACCTGTGGTGCCGGAAAAAGTGAAAAGTCTGGAAGTGGGCTTCCGCACCACAGTGAAGAAGAATTTGTTCCTGGATGGTTCGTACTACTACAGTTTCTACACGGACTTCTTGGGTTATCAGGTAGGTGCGGATGTTAATGTGGGAGCAACAACCAATCAAGTGGACCTGAGCAGTGTGCAAGTGTACCGAGTAGCGGCGAATTCCTCGAACTTGGTCACCACCCAAGGGTTTTCCATCGGTGCCAACTATTTCTTCCGGAAGTTCTTTGCGTTGAACGGAAACTATTCATGGAACAAGTTGAACACCAAGGATGAGGATCCGATCATCCCGGCCTTTAATACCCCGGAACACAAATTCAACGTGGGCTTCTCCGCACGCGACATCAACAAAGTGGTTTGGGGCATACCGATCGCGCATTGGGGCTTCAGCTTCAACTACAGGTGGATAGAGAGCTTCGTTTTTGAGGGCTCACCGCAGTTCACTGGTACCATTCCTACCTATGATATGCTGGATGGGCAGGTGAACAAAGAGGTGCCGAAGATCCACTGCACATTCAAGTTAGGGGTTAGTAACCTACTTGGAATTACACCATTGTTCAACAAGGATCTCAGCATGGGTGAACGGTGGGACCGCATGTGGAACAACGACGTGTACATGGTATACGGCGGCCCGCAGGTGGGGCGCCTTGCCTATTTCTCCGTGAGCTTCGAGCCCGGCACGTTCAAGAAGCGTTGATCAGGCTGTTGTTGGGGAGTAGGATACAAGCATTACCTTGGACGAGGAATTTAACCTAACCACAACACATGAAAAACACCTTACGCCTGCTCGGTCTGGTCGCGATGTCCGCCTCCATGACAGTATCGGCCCAGCGTTACCTCACCGAAGTCTTTCCGGGAGTTGACGTTGAGACGAACGTACAATACGGAACCAATTTCCAAGTACTTACAGGGGCTCCGGTCTCTATACCCTTGGTCATGGACGTATACACCCCACAAAACGACACCGAGACAGCACGTCCGTTGATCGTGTACCTGCACACGGGTTCTTTCCTACCCCGCTATGTGAACCAATTGGCAACCGGTGACAAGACCGATAGCGCCACTGTTGAAATGTGCAAACGCTTTGCCCGCAAAGGGTATGTCGTAGCTGCCATTGCTTATCGCCAAGGTTGGAACCCTGCTTCCCCTGAAGAGGAGGTGCGAAAGGAGACCATCATCCGGGCGGTTTACCGTGCCTTGCAGGATTCGAAGACCGCGGTCCGTTTCTTTCGTAAGAGCATTGCTGAAGAATCAAATCCTTATGGGATCAACGGGACACAAGTCGTGATAGGTGGCCAAGGATCTGGCGGTTATGCGGCATTGGCGTATGCCACCCTTCAGGATGCAAGCGAGATCCAGTTGCTCAAATTCTTCAACACCACGACCAATGCATTCATGGTGGACCCTGCGATCCTGGGTGACTACAGTGGTCTCGGTGGCAACCCTGCATTGAACCAGGATAACCATGCTGGTTACTCCGATGACATCAGCATGGTGTTCAACATCGGCGGTGCGTTGGGCGATAGCTCATGGTTGGAAGCCGGTGAAGTGCCGATCTGCTGCGTCCATGGACAATTGGATCCGTTCGCTCCATATGCCAATGGAACCGTATTCGTACCTGGGACTGCGTTTGCCGTTGTGAACGTGGACGGAAGTTCACGCGTTGCGGAGATTGCGAATTCCTTCGGTAACAACGACGTTTGGTTCAACCCTCCGTTCACGGATCCGGTAACCATCAAGGCCCAAGGCGATCTGGCAGGATCTGTCAATGATGGGAATGAAGGCTTGTTCCCGATCGAGGGTCCAGCGAACTCTTCCGGACCCTGGGAATGGTGGGATAGCACGGCAGTCTATGCAGGATGCGCTGCATTGGGCATTGACTCGGCCGGTGCGAACATCCGCTTAACGAACAGCTACGCTTCGAATCCGGTTTACGCTGCACTCGGCACTGTGGCGGGTCGTGCACGTGCTTTGGCGTTCATCGATACGTTGCAAGCGTTCATTACTCCACGCATGTACCGTGCGTTGGACCTGAACGTGAGCATCGATGAGACATCTGTTCTTGCTCAAGGCCTGGAGATGTTCCCCAACCCAATGAC
>Ga0209063_1000848_pt1 | contig 17497 bp, 24 predicted proteins | sample KloWWTmeKNB19Kit_FD_187177 | JGI IMG/M metagenome (GOLD analysis project Ga0209063, IMG submission 187177) | Active sludge microbial communities from Klosterneuburg, Austria, studying microevolution and ecology of nitrifiers - Klosterneuburg... | ecosystem: Engineered > WWTP > Aerobic digester >... | reverse complement strand
AAATAAACACAAATAAGTCATGGCGAGTACAGGAACAATTTTAGCCAAAAACATGACGGCGCGTGTCAACGATACGGTCATCACTTGTCAGGTCAACGCCGAGGTTACGTACTCGACAGAAACCTTTGACACCTCTTGCAAGGACAGTGGCGCAACAGCGCAGCCACGCCCCGGCACCCGTTCATGGACGGGTTCGGGAACGTTCCTTTTTGCCGTGGACGCGGCCTACGGAGCAAAGCAGCTTTTTGATATGCAAAAGGCCGCGACGTTGCTGGAGTTCACTTTAGGCACCGGCGTAACGGGCGACTTCGAGTTTGTAGGCGACGCTTACATCACATCGTGGAACCTGGCATCCAACGGCAACGACGCCGCCGTTGAAGGTTCGTTTGAGCTTGCAGGCGTAGGCGACCCAACCTTTACATCGTAAAAAAATCGGGCCGGGCGATAGTGTCCGGCCCTCACTTCTAAAATTCAGAGCATGACTGAATTTATTGAAATCGACGGAACGCAACACCCGATCAGCTTTGCAAACGCGGCTTTGATCTTGTACGAACGCCACTACGCGCGGCCTATGTTGGGAGACTTCAACAAGGTCGTTTTGGCATTTGACGCTTTGACCAAAGGCGACTTTTCACAGCCCTACGCTGACACGCTGGCAAGCCTTACCCACATCGCAATCGTTAACGGCTACCGGGAAAAGGGCGAACCATGCCCGATCACTGACAGCCTCGAAATTGCCGGAATCCTTAACGACTTCGAAACCGTTTCCAAAATCATCATCATGATGACGGACGCAATGGTGCAAGGCGCGGGCGGCAAGGGAAAAAAGACAACGCCGCCGATGAAGGCGGCGAAACGGAAGGCGGCCTAAGTATTGACGTTGATCAATGGATGCGAACGGCGGCGCAAATGGGATATTCTGAAAAGGAATTTCTGTTGATGACGCCGCGTTTTTTTGCAAACGCCATCGACGGATACGAAGCAAGGCAAAGGGATGAATGGGAACGAACGCGGCTGCTGTCATGGTACGCCGCTGTTGGCCCGCACTTAGATCCGAAAAAGCTGGAAAAATCGCCGCAAAAATTCATGCCGCTGTCGTGGGATAAAAAGCAGGCGAAAATTGTACCGATGACAGGCGAACAAATAGCAGAAATACAGCGCGTTCAAATTGAAAAACTAAACCGGGCAAGGCTCGAAAAAGCGGCAAGAAGTGGCAACAATAGCGGATCTTAACGTACGGCTTGGGGTAATAAACGACCTCACGAAAGGGCTAAATAAGATGGAACGCGACTTGCAAAAGTCTGGGCAAAAGTTGGCACAAATCGGCCAAAATATAAGCCTTTCTATTGGCCTCCCTTTGGGCTTGATCGGCAAGCAGGCGCTACAAACAGCGGGGCAATTTGAGGCGTTTGAGCTTGCATTAACGTCGCAATTAGGCAGCGCAAAGTTGGCCCGCGAAGAACTGGAAAAACTGCGCATTTCCGCTCTTGCGCCTGGCTTAGGATTTGAACAGGCGGTTAAAGGTTCGGTACAATTACAGGCCGTCGGGTTATCTGCTGACAAAGCACGGCGAACCATTGAAGCGTTCGGCAATGGTCTTGCGTTGGCCGGTAAAGGCGGCGAAGAACTGGATGGCGTTCTTTTAGCATTGACGCAAATTAGTGCCAAAGGCGTCGTAAGTGCCGAAGAAATCAACCAAATAGCAGAACGCCTGCCACAGATCAGGACGTTGATGCAGCAGGCATTTGGAACGGCATCAACCGAGGCTATCCAAAAGCTGGGCATTACGTCTGAGGTCTTTATAGACAAGATTACCGAACAACTTGAAAAGCTGCCAAAGGCAACCGGCGGCATAAAAAACTCATTCGATAACCTTCGGGATTCCGTAAATCAAAGCCTTGCAAAAATTGGATTTGCGATTAACGACGCCTTCGATGTTGCTGGTATTGCGGAATCTTTAGGAAAGGCAGTTAACACGGCGGCTAAGGCGTTCGATAACTTAAGCGACAGCAGCAAACAGTTTGTTATCATCATTGCGGGCGCGGCTATTGCTATTGGCCCGCTATTGGCCGGTATTGGTTCGCTTAAGTTATTGGGCGGGCTGGCAGCGGGCGGGCTGCTTTCAATCACAAATGGACTGGGCCGAATGGTCACGGGCATTACACTTGCTACCCGTGCATTCCAGGCGCTCACCATTGCGCAGAGGGCATTCTTTTTGGGCGCTGCCGTCCTGCTTGTTGTTGGGCTTGTGCAGGCTTATACGAACTATGCGGCAAGCGTAAAAGGCGCAACGGAGGCGCAAAAAGCACTAAACAAAGTCAATGAAACGGCAGAAGAAAGCATTGTCACACAGCGTTTAGAATCCGAACGCCTAACAAAGGTTATCGAAAACGAAAACAGTACCTATGCGCAAAAGCGCAAGGCGCTGGATAAACTTGTTGAAATTGCCCCGGATTACTACGGAACTCTTGACAAGACGGCAATCAGCACCGACAAGGTAAGAGATGCAACAAATAAGTACATTAGCGCACTTCGTTTGACGGCTAAAATTGAGGCCGCAAAAGATGAGCTTGTTGAATACGAAAAAAGCCTTTTGAGGGTAGCGAAAAATAGCGACCCGTCAATTGGGCAACAACTTGTTAACTTTTTCAAAGCGGGCGGTAACGCTGCTATTGTAGCGGCGCTTAACGCGAAGGATTACGGCGAAAACGTTGTCGAAAATACAAAGAATATCAACGACGCTTCGACGGCGCTTGAAGCGTACATTGCGGAACTTGAGAAAGGGCAAACAGTAGCGGCGAAAGGCGACGGAACCTATAAGCCACCAGGGCCAACCGCCGAACAACTTGCAGCGGCAAAAAAACGCGCAGAAGCGTATGCCGACGCCTTGGCGTCTATAAATGCCGTTGCATTGAAGGGTGATGTGCTTGGCGCAAACGTCATCAAAGAGCAGGCAACGGAAATCAGAAGCCAAATCGAAAAATTAATCGAGCTTGGTTTTGACCCGTATGGTAAGGAAATTGACATTTTAAAACAGAAATTAATCGACCTTACCGCAATTCCAAAAGAAACAGTAAAGGCGTTTAAAGACCTTCAAAAGACACTTGAGGATGGCCCGGCGCCGGACATTGCACCACAGCCCGATTTGCAGAGGAAGCCAGCACAGGAAGTTGTTGGCGGCCTGCCGTTCATTGACCCGTCAGCAGTGGCGGCTGGCACTGACGCGGTAACACAAAGCGCGGAAACCATCGAGCAGGCCGGGTTTTCTATTGCCGGAACAATGGCAAAGATTAGGGAAGGCACATTATCGGCACAGGATGGATTTAGGATTTTGGCCGAAAATATGAGTTTTGCGTCTGAAACGACGCGGCAAGCTGTCGAACTATTGGCATCCGGCGTCCAGGGAGTATTTGACGGCATAGGCGCGGCACTTGGAAGCGGTGCGTCATCCTTTGCGGAGTTCGCAAAATCGGCCCTTAGTTCAATCGCTGACGTTATTGGCGGTCTGATAAAGTTGTACATAGCCGAATTGCTGCAAAGTTCGGCAGCGTTCGCTGTAAACCCGTTTGTTGCTCTTGCTATTGGCGGCGCGGTGGCGGCACTTGGCACAGGGCTTTTCAACAGGTTGATAGGCAATATCAAAACGCCAAAACTCGCAAAAGGCGGTCTTGCTTTTGGCCCCACAACAGCTATTGTCGGTGACAACCCCGGCGCACGGTCGAACCCGGAAGTAATTGCGCCGCTCGATAAGCTGAAATCGTTTATCAATCCCAACGGCGGCGGCGGTGAAATCGTGGGCGAATATGTTGTGCGTGGGCAAGATTTGCTCGTTGTGCTGAAACGTGCGGAGGTGAGCAATCAAAGATTAACAGGAAAGCGTTAACTTTGTAATAAAAACGCATGAAAAAGATCGAGATTAGTACGCCCGGAATTTTTGTTTTTGTTGATGATGAAAAAGAATCACTTATAGCGGCCTACAGTTGGCGTTACTATAAGAGTTTGAACAGGGGTAAAAACAGGCCCAGGATACAAGCATTTATTGAAGGGAAGCGCGTAAATTTAAAGGAGGCGATATTTGGCCCGTGCCCAAAAGGTAAATGCCGGATACATAAAAACGGAAATATTTTAGACCTAACCTCTGAAAACATAGAACTTGTTGATATGGGGCTTGCAATAGCGTCATCAAAAAGAAGATCAAAGCCAGCAAGCGGATACAAGGGTGTTTATAAATACAAAAACGGGCATTTGTTCTATGCCTCGTTTGAGCATAAAAAAATAGGCGCATTTGAAAACCCGATGGATGCGGCTGCTGCTTATGATGATGCAGCAAGGGCAAAGTATGGCGAACTTGCGCAAACCAATTTTAGCCCTAACCGATAATGCCTGAAAGATTCTACGCACAATTCAACGCCAAAGACGAGCCATTTTCCACACGCTGGAAAGTGGAAATTTGGGATGAGGATTTCGTCGGTACGCCGGAGGAAATCGGCCTCGACGTCGGCCAGGTATTGCGGTGGAACGCAGACGGCGAAGGCAGGCACGCGGCCATCAGGGGCAGCGAATTGAAGTTTAATTTTGTCATTGACTCGTCCGATCAGTTACAGTTTATCTACGACTTACAGGTAAGCAACGAAGGGCGCTTTACCGTCGTTTTGAAACAAACCCTTGCAGAAACGCGATATTGGGCAGGCGTCATTTTGCCGGACATTTCCAGCTATCAGGATAAGGACAAGATTGTTTACACGGTCACAGCTACGGACTTTATCGCGGCGCTGCGCAAGATCGAATACCGACCAACGCCAACGACTTTTTATTCCGGCAAGGTGACGTTTGTGGAGCATATTCTCAACTGCCTAAACAAGCTTCCATACGTTACAACGCATTGGACGAACATCGAAACATTCCTGTACACTTGCGTCGATTGGTGGGAGGCCACAATGACGCGGGCAGACGCCAACGATCCGGTAGGCGTTGCAGGTGTAGACCATGCCAACTACTACCGATTTGAGAAAGGCGACCAAAAGGCGCTTTCCTGCTTGGAAGTACTGGAAGATATTTTAAAGGGCTTCGGCTGCTACATCAGGCAGGCAGACGGAGGGTTTTGGGTAGAGCAGGTGAGTTACCGTCAGGTTGCGGGCTATGTTTCCCGGAACTACGATTACCAGGGCAACTACATCACCAATACAACCTACTCCACAATCAACACGGTCAATAACACTTCACCTGGCTCAACGCTTCGGTTCAAGTCGTTCATCAATTACGACTACTATCCCGGCCTGCTGAAATCCATTGTCAATTTCGATACCTACCAGCGCAGGAACTACATTGTTGGCGCGTCTTTCGATCAAGACAACACATCTTTTTCGGCATCCTACCCGATGTATAAGGACACCGAAGGTTCTGTTTTGCGCTTTAGGCTTCCGATTCAGTACAGGGTTTTAAACGTCGGCTACGCGGGCGGCAACTTTACCCCGGTTTTTATCAAATTTTCCGGCACACTTCGCATGGTTGCTTCGCCACCTTCGGACTCGAAGTATTGGCGCAGGCAGGCATACATAGGCGCTACAACATACCAAATAAACTACCTCATTGGCCCACAGGGCGAATGGATAGACAATAGCACAACGCCAAACGCTTTTGATATTTTCGGCATCGTTGGCGGTATCCCGCCTGTTGGCGTGGCAACAACGAATACATTGATCTTAGATCAAGACTTGCCGCCGATGGAGGAAGATGCGGTGGCGTATGAAATAACCATTGATTACGTCGAAGTACTTGACGGCACAGGTACAGCATTCCCAGATCAAACTGACTTCGATGTAACATGGACTATTGACGAGCCATATTTAGGAACGTACACGGACGGCATTGCAACAACAGTAAGCGATGTAGAGGAGTATGTTATAAACAACAACGAAACCGCGTTTAGCGAGGTTTCTGAAATCACAACCAGTATAGGAACCACCACAAACCTAAACACCTTAGGCGCAATTTTTATAAAGGATGGCAGCGACTGGAATTTAGGCGGGAACTGGGGCGAAGCGGCAACAACACCAAGCACACAGATAGGTAACATTTTATCCCGCGCTGTTTTGGCCGGGCAACTGCTGCCGATCAAAAAAATAAACGCCACGGCGCGCGGCGTGTTCAATGTTCGTCGCCTGTTTGAGTGGGGTAATTCCGACGATCCTTCGCGCCTGTTGTACCTGTTTCATTCCGGGGAATGGGCGCTTGACTTTAACGAATTATCCGGCTTGTTCCATGAAATGGAATATGGCACTTCTTTTACAACCACGCCAATAAAGCGTAAGAAAAAGTTAGTAATTGATCCGGGCGGAAATACCACCTTTCCATCCACCAACCCCGGCGGCAATGCCAACAACCAACCTGGATTCGCGGTACAGAATGACATACCGAACGGCACGACGCTAACCCCGATGAACGACGCCACAACAGACGGCGAAGTTTTGGCGGGCGCAATTACATCCATCCCTACTTTGGGTACATTGGAAGAGGGCCAGTTTTGGATCGGTGACATCATCAGAATAACACACCCATTAACAGGCGCGTTCGAGCAGCTTACAGTCACAGCATCCAGCGCAAACCTTGATACAGCCATTGCGGTAAGCGGAACCATCCAGGGCAACTACCCACCCGGAAGTGCGATTACGATCCGGCGGCGCGTTGGGCGCAACCACTTACCTATTGGCGGCGCAACAGGCGACATACTCTATTACGACGCATCAGACAGGCGGTATAAGCCTATAACCTTCGGGGCGTTGGCGGTATTGACTTTGCCGTCATGCGTAAGCGACGAGGATGCAATTATAAATTTTGGCGTTCCCGTGGGAGGTTGGTACTTGACCGATGTAGGACACTTTAGTGTCAGCCCCGGAATGTTGAAAATGGTAATGCCATCATAAAAACACAAAACATGAAGCATAAAATCTTAATCCTACTCCTTTTTTTCGCGGCCCCCGCTGCGGTTTTTTCACAAACGCTTTACACGGTTGGCGTAACGTTTTGCGCTTCGACGCCCGTACATAATCCGGGTACGTCGGGCGCAAAATACGCCATCGACACAACGACATGGGATTTGTACGTCCGCTCCTACGGCACCACATGGACGCTAATCGGCAACAACAATCCGCAGGACATAAGCGGCTGTTCGGCTCCTGCCTACACGCCAACCAAGTTTCAAAGCAAGGTCGTTATCAATGCCTGTTCGCCTGCTGAAATGTACATCTGGGATGGTAGCGCGTGGAATCAGGTAGGCGGCGCTGCTGGCCTCTCCGGCACCGGCCTACCTACCCGCATTGCCGCGTGGACGGCTTCGGGCGCGTTAGGGTACGACGTTTCGATGGTCTTGGATACCGTCAACAACCGCATGGGCGTAAATACGCAAGCGCCCACAACGACGCTGGACGTGGGCGGCACGGTTTCTATTTTAGGTCAAAATTCGCTTGCGTTTAAAGATACAAGTTCGACTATTCCGTTAATAACCTACAAGGGGGAGAGGTTTTTGCATACATTAGACAATAATGCAAATACCGCGATATCGGACCTTAATCTTTTTTTAGGCTATCAATCAGGAAGCCTGACCAATAGCGGGGTTCGTCGCAATACGGGATTTGGAAGGATTACAGGCAATTCGTTAACGACAGGTTACTACAATAGTCTTTTTGGCGACGCGGCAGGGTATCAACTTACGACAGGTTATGGCAATATGCTTATCGGAAGGTTTGCTGGTGGTAATATTACGACCGGATTTAATAACGTTTTCGTCGGACTCGAGGCTGGCCTTGGCGCGGCGTCTGCAAGCGGTAGCACAAATGTAGGCATAGGACTTGACGCTTTTAAGGTATTTACCTCGGCTACGCGATGCGTCGCCATTGGAGCGTCATCCCTTTTAAAAAATACGTCAGGAGAGCGAAATACCGCCGTAGGTGCGCAAAGCGGCGATGGAACAACAACGGGAAGCAACAACACCTACATAGGCCGCGCGGCAGGATTCAATGTTACCACAGGCGGCGGCAATACCTTCATCGGCAGCCTTGCGGGCTTTGCGATTACCACAAACAACCCGTCAAACGTTACGGTAATTTACAACGATGTAGCCGGCACAAAGGCAGCCGGTACAATCGGAAACAACATTTGCATTCTTGGTTACGATCAAGACGTGGCGATTGGCGAAGATTTAAGCCCAGGCGCAAGGATGAAAATAAAGGCGGCGGGCACAACTTCCGCAACAAACGCCCTCGACGTTGCCAACTCCAACGACAGCACAATTCTACTTGCCCGCAACGACCGCCGCGTCGGCATCAACACCGCGACGCCGGACTGCGAATTAGACGTGACAGGCACAGGCGGTATAGCGTTTCCAAGCGGAACGTCGGCGCAACGTTTGGCGGTGGATAACCAAATCAGAACAGACACAGATGTGGATGGCGTTGAGGTGCGCTACCGTGGCGATTGGTACAGGCTCACAAGCGATGTAACACCAAGTGTTTCGGCAGGCTCCGGGCTTGGTTCGGGCGGGTCGGTGTCATGCGTAGGAAACGATTTAAATGGCACCATCACATTTACCACTGGCTCCACAGCCGTTTCAGGCGATCTATTTACCGCGACATTCGCAGGGGCTTTTAGTTCGGGCAATGTGATTACGGTCACGTTTTCTGCCCGGAATGCGGCGGCGGCAACTGAAATAGAAAAGGTCTACATCAGCGCCGAAAGCACAACAGCGTTTACCCTCACATCGTGGGCATCACTCACCGACGAAACAGAATACAAAATCAACTATAAAATCGGACAATAAAATGAAATACATTTTTCTTTTCCTTCCATTCTTTGCCTTCGGGCAAAGCGATGTCGTAAGTGACTCGTCGTACCTCACCAATTCAAACGGCAAGTGGTTTTCGACTTACACCGTAACCTACGCTGACGGCGGCAGCCTGACGCGGAACACGTTGATCGGGGACACAAGCCAAACGTACAATCAACTCAAAGACGGCATCCTAAACGGCACAGCAGGCCGCGCTGTGGACGTTTCGACGGTCAGCCTGTACGGACGTAGGAACCGCGAAGATTTACGCCTTTCAGACGAATTTTTGGCAAAGGCTGGCATTTCAGTCGTGGATAGCATCGAAGCGCAGAACCTCGAACCGTTTTTGCAAGCCGGATGGACAATGAAAACGCCGCTTGGAAACGTACCTATTTCGTTTAACAAAACGAACGCGGGTAAACTTCGATACCAATACCAAAGCACGACGAACAAACAGACTAACCTTATGGGCGCTGTGCTACGGTTAAAGGAATTTCCGACAGCAGGAACAACGACAGACTTTTACCGCAACCCGTCTGGCAAGCGCTGGGTGAACTTAGATAGGTCGTTCGTTTTAATTGCTCCCGGTGGCAGCGGTGGGCAGAATAGACGGTAAAATCTTATCTTGCAATAAAAACTGCATGAAAAAGACACTCGTTTACCTGCTTATGTTTTTCGCCGTTCCTGCGTTCGGGCAAGCTGTAGGCCTTCATTTGCCCAAAGAAAAGCCTGCCTACAACTGGAAACGCGGCGCTTTGGTTTTCGGGCTTGGCGCTGTGTCGGGTACGGCTTACGCATTCCACGAGGTCAGTGTTCATAAACCTTCAATGTTTCCAGTTTCCTGGAATCGTGAATGGTGGCATGAGCAGGCCGCTTGGCGTAACAAGTACAAAAACGGAGATCCAAATCAGGGGCCAAAGTATTTCGGCAGCACATCATTTTTCGTTGCTCCGACAAGCGCAAAGCACACGTTTGGAACTGTACATAGGGCCGGGCTTTTGGCTACGGGTATAACTATTGGATTTGGCGAAAAGCGTCCTTTGTGGCACTACGCCGTTGATCTTGCCGCCGGATTTTTAGGCTACACAACCATGTTTCATTTGACGTACAGCGAAGGCGTCTTTTTCGGGCGCAACTGAATATTAGGCTTATGGAAAATTCAACCTCGCAAACTCGCCGTGCATATGCTTCGCCGCTTCGTCGTAAGCGCGAGCGGCCTGCTCTGCCGTGTCGTACGTTCCAAGGTATTTGTTTTTATAATCGGTTTCTATTTGAGCAAAAAATCTCTTTTTTGATCGCGTCAATGATACCCCCTTAAATCCGGTCGAGTTGTTGCTCTTTAATTTTTGGTTTTTCAAATTTTGGCCACATGTGCAAGTTCTTAAATTTTCGCGTTGATTATTCAAGCCGTCCCCGTCGCGATGATCGCCATAATCTTTTGTGTCGGTCAGTCCAAGTATTTGACGGTGCATAGATATAGTGCCTCGCCTACCATTTGGAAGGGCAATACCGCGAACGGCATACCAACAATTGCCTATTTTGGTTGCAACCCATCTATGCTTATTAACGGCAACAAAATCTTCATCATCAACAATCGCGAACATGCCGCGCGTAAGTGGTATCTGTTTCATAATCCAAAAACAAACGCCGGGCAAAACGTGAGTCCGGTTACTATCCGTAGTTGGTCAGAACGCCCAACGCTCACGCCTTGCTCGGCGCTGTTAAAAATTAGTTCTGAATATATCGGTTAGTTAATCCGATAGACAAAGATAATGAATTTCTTTTAATTTTTGGCGTGTGTTTTGCCCGTAAATTGCAAAACATTTGTCATGGAATCATACTCTGTTTTGAGCGAATTTTGGAAACTACTCATTGAACAACTCCGTAAATCCGGGCTACCTGTCACTCTGTTGGTGATCGGGGTGTGGGCTACTTGGGAACTTCGCCAAACAGACCATAAGGAACTAACAGAAAGCTTCCAGCTAATGAAGCTCGAAACCGGATTGGAGATCAAGGGGCTTCGCAAGGAGTTGGAAGAGTGCAACAGCGCCCGAATGAAGATGTACTTCGAATTAGCCGAGGTGAAAGCACAACTGAATTATCTAACCGCCGAAAGGCATAAATAAAAACACATGGCTAACACCACACCAACAACAAAAAGCCGATTCAAGTCGGTAAACTTTTGGGCAACCATTCTGACCATCCTTACCGGCGTTGCCGGCGTTTTCGCCGTCGTTCCTGATCCGGCAGCCGCTGGTCAGCTTACCGACATTACACTTGACGCTGTTGCGGCGGCGAAGGAAAAGAACTGGTACGTCCTGGGCGCGCTGATTATTCAATCGGCAAACTTCCTGTACCACACCTTCATCCGGCCTTTGATCGGCAAGTAAGATATTCCGTTCATGGGATTACGGGCCGGGCGTCGCGTTTCATGCGGCGCGGCGTCCCGGTTTTTTTATTACATTTGCCCTATGCTAATTGTGATCTTATGCGGCCTCGTTACCTGCGCCATTATGTGGCTTGTAACGTCGTGGCCGATCAACCCACGCATGTTTAATCCGAAGCGAACAAAAGCGAGTATCAAAAAAGCGAAAGTATGAAATCGTTATTTTTTGCCTTAGTCCTTGCGGCGGTCATCGTCGCCCTAATGGCGCGGGTATGGTTCGGGATTATTGATTTCCTAAACGACCTGTCGGGGCAACCCGGAAGGGAATACGACAAATGAACTAAGGCGGCCAAACGGTCGCCTTTTTTGTGCAATAAAAAAATCCCGACCTGAAAACAGATCGGGCCTCACAAACCATCTTATTGGTGACTTTTGCGCCCGCAATTCTAAAGGCGGCGAGCGCGTGACGCCTGTTTCTTACGGCGTCTGCCCTTTCCGGTAAACCCGATTAACGCCGTTCTTGTAGATCGTTGTCGTTCCGGTCACGGTATTGACTTTGCAAAATTCGCCGTTGCCAAAATCCGCAACAAAGACGCCGGGGCTTGATTGGTAAACCTCACAATCGAGGTGTTGTATTTTGCCGTCGTAAGCCAGTGTTACGCACTGGTTGAAGTACAACGAGAAACTTGCATCGCTGTCGAGATAATACGCTGTTACGCCGTGGGCAGTTTGCCCCACATTGGCGGCGCGTTTCGGTTGCGGCGTTTCGATGCTGACGAACGTTGCGCGGGGCGGTTGTGGCGGTTCTGCGTTGCAGGCGCAAAGCGTTGCAATGATGAGGAAAAGGATTGATCGTTTCATGCGGTGAAATTTTAGGTTTTTAAATATTGATCGTTAGGAATGATTGTGAACGTTTGCCCGCTTATGTGCTGCGCTGCCGCTTTTTGATCTTTCTTTGCCTTATCAGCAATAAAAGCGTCAACCCTTTGTAAATAATCAACGGTCGCCATCCGCAAAAAGGCATCAAAGGTTAGGGCGGCCGTACCGTCGCGTCCGATTGGTAGTCCAAAGTAATACGGCACGACTTCGACATTCGTGTTTCCGTGTGCTTCAAAAAGCTGCCGGGCGATTTCAGTACGGGCCGCAACGGTATTGTCGAACGGGCTTTCGGGCAGGATGGGCAGGACACCCACGAACCTGGAATACCATGCCGTTTTAATGTTAGCTTCGTCGGCTTTCATGCCGATGTAGAACCAAATGCCGACGGCGGCAAGGAATGCAATTATTAAGGCTGCTGTCATGCGTACGGGTGCGTTAAAATGCGTTATCGGTTTGTGGAAAATTTAAACGTGCAAATTCTCCAAAGTACTTAATCGCCGCCTCGTCGTAAGCAATGGCGGCATCCTGTATGGAATCGAATCGCCCCAAGTGAATATCACGGCCTTCAAACTTTATCCTGCCGTATATCCTTCCATTTTGAATACTAACCCCCTTGAATCCAGTTGTATTATTTTTTGGAGCCTTCGAGTTTCTGCTATTTTCTGCATTAGTGCATATTCTCAAGTTGCTCTTTGTGTTGTTTAGCGTATCGCCATCTCTGTGATCTACATGCATACCTTTTGGGCAATCCATTATTTGCCTGTGCATACCGATGGAAAAGAGTCTCATTGACTGAAGCTCTGATGTTAAGCAGCTTCTCCAAGCGTAAACGCGCCCGTCGGACATTACCCTTGCTGACCACGCATATTTCGAAAGCTCATCAAAATCTTTGTCATCGATAATGGCTATATAGCCGCGTGTTAACTGAATTTCTTTCATAATCCAAAAAAGAAAGCGCCGTACAAAACGTGGGGTAGATTGTCAGTCTTAGTTGGAACGGATACCAACACCCACGCCTTGTACGGCGCTATTTCATTAATCCGTTTTTTATGCCGGTGACTAATCGGCAATACAAATATAAGTCAATTCTGCGTAATCGTGCGTAATCGTGCGTAATTATTTAACGCATGCGCAGTCTTATATTTTGTTGAAAATCAATGCTTTGTGTTTTCGGTGCGTTACCGCGCGGCGTCACTGCCGTTTTGCGGCGCGTCGGTATCGGGGGAGGGGCTTCGATGTCCCGGCGGCGGCGTTGAAGGCGGCCCACAAGTCCTGCACTTTGCGCAATCCAAACCCGTCTGGCATTTCAAAAACAGCGCCTTGGGCGGGCATGCCCGCTGCAAAATGGGGTTTATACATAGCGGCTACATCCAAAGGTATGTTCCGCTTTTCGAGTTCGGCAACGTCGGCAGCCGTCAGGCCGCTTTCTTTACCTTGCAGGTCGGTGGGCTTGTTTGCGATATCCCATGTTACCGTGCGTTCGTCTGCCGTCTTTTGTGGTCGGTACATTGCTGATGAACCGGGCGACACAGGCCGCCAACCTTCGCTGCGTACCTTTGGCGCTGCGGTTTTGTTTTCTTCCCATGCTGGTACATTTATCTTACAATCGTCGGGGCGAAGCAGGCGCGGCGTAAAGGCTTCGACAAAGGCGGCGTAGATGTCGGCGAGTACGGAAAGGATGGTTTTCATGGCTTATCTATTTGAACCGGGTGCCAGTTAATGCAATCGGTTGTGAATTCGAGGGTAGTCATATTGATTACAACCATGCCGTCAACGAAGTTGTTTTTAGCATCAAACACGTTTGTAAAAAACGGCTCACTGCCGGAAATATAGATCAGGTATTTCATTGTTTCGGTATTGAATAGTTCCTCACAGTGAACGCAACCGCAACAGCGACAAGCGTTGCAAACGCGGCGCGTCCGTTTATGCCATGCGTTGCAATGTGCGTAACAAGTAAGCCGACAACGAGCGCAACAACAATAATTGTTACGATACGGCGGTTTTGAAACTGTGTCGATGTGGCAAAGTCCGTTTCAATTTGTTGCATCCTGTAACGTGTCATGCTTGACGGCGTGGCAGGTAGCGACGTTGGAAAAGTGTAGTCCAGCGTTTCGGGTTCGTATGGTTGGATGCTGTTCATTGTTGGCGGTTGTGTTTTTCTGCGAACTTTTTAGCGGACTCAATGGATTCAAAGCGCTGGCGTTTAAGCAAAATATCATCAAACCAAACAAGCGCAAACGAAGTAGGGCTTTCTTGCCTAATATAATACCGGCCATTATTACCGACGGCTACCCAGTGACCATCTTTCGACTGAGATATCCAGTTCATATCATTTTGCATATCAATCAAGCTTTGAATCTCTAAAAAGATAAAGCGCAACAAACGAGCATCCGCAAAGGAATGACGCAAAAGCGCGGGTTTCAATCGGGCCGATATCGGCGTACTTTTCGAACGTCGGAACGTGGACAAAAAAAGCGGCAGCATCAATTAGGGCGACAAACCACAACGCAGACGATGACGTGCGATTTTTCGAGGCGTCCGAAGCAAGCAGAACGGCGGCAAGCACAACGGCAAAAGTCACAGCCCCGCCAATTACCCCCGGAGTCCCCCACATTTGCCCTGTGTCGTACCAAACAAGTCCGGCATGACCAATTACAACGGCGATCAGCAAAAGCGATACGGCGGCATTTCGGGCGGCTTGTAGGTCAAACCTTGGAACGGTGACGACTGGAGGTGTTGCAGGTGTCACGGCTTCGCGCGTTTCAACCGTGGTTGAATTGTTGACAACTCGGCGCGGCTTTGAACTGTTCGGCTTTTCCGAACTGTCACTATTGTTGTACCTGCTTTTCAGCGTCCGGGCTGTTGCGGAGTTGCATCCGATCTGTGCGACGGCCTGATCATGTGTCAGGCCGTCGGTGATGTGTTGGCGGTATTGAGCGGCGGTGGTCATTTCGAAAGCCAGTTATCAATTTGACGTTTTGCACCTGCCAGTGTCTTAAAGTTTTTGGTAAGGTTCGCCGAATAGTTGGAATAAAATGCGGTAAAGCATCCGTTAGTGCCTTCGATGATCGTGCGATTGCGGTAGATGATTTCCTGTTTCATTGTTGCAGATTTTATGCGTTCGTCTTATTGACCTTACAAAGGTAAGCGCTATTTATTTACGGTGCAACATTCACCTGTAAAAAAGTGAAAAATAAAATTGCACACATCAAAACGTAACACCAAAACAAAACACGTTCACTCGCTTTCCTGCGCATGTTTCATAATTTTGGCCGCACTTTGTACCGCGCGGCGTTCGTCCGTGAAGTGCATGTTGTGCGCGTAGATCAGGGCTGCATTGTGCGCAATCGTAAAAACTTCGTATTGCTCTAATGTCATGTCGTTTGCCCGGTTGCCCCAAATGCGATCAGCAATAAGCCCGGCCTCGAAGTTATCAAACTGCTTGTTTGCCGATTCGGCGTGGTGGTCGCGTTCATCGTCGTTCATTTGGTCAATGACGGTGTTTTTCGGGCGTTGTGTATCAATGACGCCACCTGTTATCCCTGGTATTCTACCCAAAAACTCCTTTCCGGTTTCGGTGTCCATTTTAGTGACGGTCAGGCCTTCGGCGTACCGGCATCCCGTCGTACACTTGCAAGCCTCAATACCGCAAGCATATCCTCCATCACTGCAATACGCAGGCTTTTCATCGAAACGCTTTGGGTTGGAAACCAAAAGCGTCGTTGTGTGCCCCGCCGCTTTTGCCTCAAAAAAGGCTTTGAGCAGTTCGGCGGCTTCGCGGGCCTCGGCTTCGGTTTTGCAAAAATATCCTTCGCCAAAAAATACACACGCCTCGCTTGCTACATTTACCCCAGTTTTCATAACCACGTCAGCGGTTTCCATATCTTTATCTATTCTTATTTCCATGATTCGAAATTTTTAAACGGTTTGACTTCCTTGGTTAGTGGTTTTTGTTTGCCATCCATTGCCCGTACTCCTGCCGCCCCATGAACTCGCAGTTCCACGGCGGGCCGGAAAATTCGGCTTGTATTTCGGTTTCAAACTTTGCGATAAAATCCCGATCAGAAAGCGACGTCGTTGAACTTGGGACGGTGAACACGCCAAAAGGCGACCGGATGATAACCGGGTTGTACTTCATTTTCAAGGCGTCGTGGATTTCGGAGGTATCCCGAACGGGCCGGAAGTTGTCACCGTCAAGCACCTGGAACTTATCGCCACACGTCAAAATGATGACTTGCAACAGGTGGCCGAAATAGTATTTGTAGCGGGTGCCCCGGTATTTGTCGGATTTGCTTTCAAGCACAAGTTTGTAAACGCCATCGGGAAGGCAGGCAAATTGATTGGCCATATCTTCGCGGGCTTTATCAGTTAGCCTGCCTTCCCTGCGTTCAATTTCAAGTTGATAGGTCAAAACGGTAGATCGTCGCTTGGTGATGGTACTTCAATCGGCGCGGTTGTTTTCAAAAACTGTTCGACCGCTTTAGTTGGCTCAAACGGATTTGCCGTTCCGGCATCGAAAATATTGAACCGTACCCAGTTGTACAGGTATTCCGCAACCGGCGAAAAATCCCAAAGCGTTTCACCCTTAAAAACGGCCTGCGTTGGCTCAGGTGGGCAGAAGTCGGAATCGGCAATACCACGCCGCTTTTCGAGTTTGTTTGCGCCTGAATGGCACGTAACACCGATACGGGGCTTTTGCGTTGCCTTATCAACGAAGGCGTAAGGCTGCATCCTGAAACGGTCTGTAATTTTGAAGTTTGGATCCGCAAGCGAAGCCAACAGGGCAAGCGAATACCGGGAATCGAAATGACCTACCTCAACGCGGTATAGGTCAATTCCGTCACGAATTTCGGCCACTAAAATGGTTTCGGTAATGCCCTGGATTTCGCGGGGCTGTTTGTAGACGTCAACCAAAATGCCGTCAATGGCTCCGAAAATTTCAAAAACAAACTGTGTGCCGTCCTCTTTGGTTCGGACGTCGAAACGGCGGCGCGTGTCGGTGGTTTCTGGTTTGGCTTTCAGGAGTTCCAAAATAGCTACTTCGCCCGTCTTGTTTGCTCCGATCCTGCCGATTCGAAAACGGCGACTGCCGTCATCGTTCATTGATCCTTGATGTAAGGCCATAATTTATGAATTTAGATTGTGATTAATCGTGTTCTATTCCGGGCGCTTTATTAATGGCGTCCATGATGATACAAAAATCGAAGTCATCAATTTCGGAAACGTCCATTTTACGGAACGGTTCGGAGTGGTTGGTTCTGCCTGCGATGAAGTGCGTGGTATTGAATGTCGGGCGCGGCTCATCAGCATCCTGCGTAGTGAATGAGTTTTCAAAAATTTCGTACTCAATCACCGTTCCGTCGTCGTGCTTTACACTAACGTAGGCGCTTTTAGTTCGGCTGCTCATTGCT
>Ga0209063_1000844_pt1 | contig 17512 bp, 10 predicted proteins | sample KloWWTmeKNB19Kit_FD_187177 | JGI IMG/M metagenome (GOLD analysis project Ga0209063, IMG submission 187177) | Active sludge microbial communities from Klosterneuburg, Austria, studying microevolution and ecology of nitrifiers - Klosterneuburg... | ecosystem: Engineered > WWTP > Aerobic digester >... | reverse complement strand
TTCACAACGGGCGAGAGGTAACGTTTGATCAGCCCGCCGCGTTTTCCAGCGGCGTTCATTTTTTGCGCATGCAGATCGCTGTACCGCTCCAATCGCTGCAAATGATCGGCAACGGAGGTGTAGGAATAGTGGAGCAGGTCGCCCTCCAGTTGAATGATCTTCGTGCCTTGGGCCAGCTGCAACTCCTCATGCACATGTGCTCCTTCCCAACGCGATCCGTGCTTCGGGAAAAGGCGGACCTTGGCATCGGGGTACCAGCCGCTGTGGTGGACCCAGTGGCCGCAATAATTCGTCAACCGGTTCAAGCGATAGGCTCCGTTCAAGCCTGCCGTGATGCGTTTTCGAATGGATGCGATCAATTCGGGCGACAGCACTTCATCGGCATCCAAGGAAAGGATGTAAGGACCGGTCGCTTGGTCATTTGCGAAATTCTTTTGGTTCGAATAATCGGTCCACGCACGTTCCACAACCGTTGCACCGTGTTGCGTGGCCAGCTCGCGGGTCCCATCGGTACTTTGTGCATCCACAACGATCACCTCATCCACAAGGCCCTTGAGAGGGACAAGGCAACGGACGATATTGTGCGCCTCATTGCGCGTAATGATCACTGCGGAAATGCCCGTCATAAGCGGCCGAAGGTAGTGGAGCGTTCCGTTGGTGGTCCCTTGGCACGAAACAGGTCACCGCTCGTTCAGAGTCCGTGTACCACCATGAAGCGACCGTTCCCAATGGTCCTTCCAGCAGCAGTGATGCGGAACGTGTAAAGTCCGTTCGCCATGTCACTGGTGCGAAGTGTGTAACGATCGGTAAGTAACAGATGCGTGCCCACCAACGCTCCGGTCGCATCGTACAGTTCCATTCTCGCATTGGACGGTTGTCCATTTGCGATCTGAATGGTCAGCTCCTGATCGGCCGGTTGCGGGTACAGGTTGAACGTGTTCGAATTCCAGCTCTCCGATACGCCGGTGGATGCTGTGATATTCACGCAATAATCCTCGATCTCCCCATAGTCGAAATCAACCGAGCAGGCATTGGTTGGCGCATTCCCGGCACGCATACCGATACGCATCCGAGTAGGACCCAACAGTGCGCTGATCGGTATCCGAAGCGAATCGATCACGGGATCATTGCTGGCTCCTTCCGTATCGAAAACGAGTTCATCGACCCCGCCGAAAGTGCCGTCGTGATCGAGGTCGATCCAGATCCGGAACCATTCGCTGAAATTGAATCCGCTCCAGTCGGCTTCCAGTCGCATGGGGTGAGCAGCACCCACTTGCAGGTTCGTTGAAATGGACGTGTAGTTGCCATAACCGTCGTCGCTTGCCGTGGTGTTGTCGATCGTGCCGATCTGAACAATGTGGATCCATTCGTCGGATGCATTGTCGCCATTCGCCGAGCAATAGACGTTGTCGACACATGCGCCGCAACCACTGGTCCCGACCGACAGTACAGTGGACCAGTCGGAGATAACGCCATCACACAGGCTTCGCACTTGCACGGTGTAGTTCGTGCAGGGGGTAAGTGGGGCCAGGGTGATCATGTTCGTGGTGCTGCCGGGGATCACGGTCCAAACGGTGGAGCCGGAAGCCATGTAGCGCACATCAAAGGTTTCCGCAGCAAGTATGGTCGACCATTCAAGCACGACCTGTGCATCGGTCCTGGATACTTCGATGAGGTCTGCCGGCGCGTTGCAGCATCCTTCACTCGTCCATACGAATGGCGCACTGTAGACACTGGTGTCTGCTTCACAATACACGCGTACTTCAAACTCATAAGGCGTACAACTCGACAGTCCGCTCAGCGAAAATTCCGGGGCGTTGAGAGCGAGGACTTCGGTCCATACAGAGGTTGATAGGTCCCGGTATCGGAGATCGAAAATGGTGCCCGATACGGAGCTCCAAGAAAGTGTACTGGTCGTCTCGCTGTCCGAATCGGCATTTAGACCATACGGAGCAGGACAACTTCCGCAGAGGTCCATGATGCGCTGCATGCTATTGCCCGCATTGATCCGGCCACCTGTTACCGTCTCCTCCATCAGTTCTGGCACTTGGTCAACACCATCGAAGAGCATTTGACGGATGTAAAGTGCGCCGACCGAGGGGTCATCCTTGACCAATGCCATCATGGAAGCGCACGGAGCGCTGTAAAGCAGGGCGATCACCCCAGCTGTAAGGGGTGATGCGAAGGAAGTACCGCTTGTAGTACCGTATTCACCATTGATATTCGTGGTGTACACATTCGCGCCCGGGGCACCCACATCGATCGTGGTTTGGCCGTAGCCGGAGAACGTGCGCAGGTCATCCATATTCGTTGCAGTAACACTGATCATGAAGTCACTGGGGCAGGCGGTGGGTAGATCACCATCGACATCCACGTTCCTGTTCTGATTGGTAGTGGCACCACAGTTCAAGATCCCTGCCGTACCAAGGGAATCGTACATCGCGCACCACAATGGGGCATCCTCCGGTTGTCCGCCATCCACACCCCAACTCGCATTGGTGGCGACAACGAATGCGCCGGTCGCACCGTTGGAAGCGTTGTACATGCGGCGCATCACCAAGGGATAACTATGCGATGCGATCACACCGGCATCGTTCGCGCCGGAGTTCGACACCACCATCATCTTCACGTTCCAGTTCGCGCCCGTGATACCCAATTCGTTATTCCCTTTTGCACCGATCATACCTGCTACTTGGGTGCCATGGCCCCCGCTGTACACATCATCGTCCATGTCGATCGGGTCCCAGCCACGGAAGTCGTCCACGTATCCATTGTTGTCATCGTCAATGGAGTTGTTCGGGATCTCCGCGTGATTGTACCATGCATTGTCGATCAGGTCGTCATGGGGCAGGTTCGCCTTCTCAATAATGCACACCACAATGGTATCGCCATCGGTGGTAACGCCGCCTGTGCTCAGGTCCCACGCCGCTTCGCTCCCGATATTCTCGTGGTGCCATTGGCTGCCATAATTGGTGTCGTTGGGCATGTTGCGCAATTCCACCGGGTGGTTGTTCTGTGCCAGCAGCACATCCGGGTGGTTGCGTACCGCACGCAGCACCACCGCTTGTTCAACGGAATTCGGGTCGAACTGCAACAGCCAAGTCCGCATCGGTGCACTTACTTCGCTCACCACACGCAACTTCGTGCGCTCGCCGTTGATCATGGACAGATCATCCACCAATTTGCTCGCATCCACATTGGGTTGGAGCATCACCAGGATATCTCCCGGTATGAAGGCCGCTTGTTGGGCATGCGAACGGGTGAGGGAACCGAGCACAACAACGAGAGCGAATAGAAAAGTAGAGCGCATAGGTAGGGAAGGGTTACATACAAAAGTACGGGAAGTGGTTGTTCCCAGCCCTTTTCATGGGTTCTGATCAACGTGCTACTTGGAATGCTGAAGTGGCACGATCAGACGAGACGAGCGATCTCACTTTATCACGTCTTCGCCTCTTCACCTTCTAACCGTCATCCCGGGCACCGACCCGGGATTCACTGTATTACCCTTTCACATACACCCGCTTCACGCGCTGGGCAATGCTGGTCAACGCTTCGTAGGGAATAGTGCCGAGGTCCTTGGCATATTCGGCAAGTCCATGTTCTCTGTTGAAGATGATCACCTCTTCCCCGGATCTGCATGGGATATCCGTAACGTCCACCATGCACATATCCATGCAAATGTTGCCGATGGTCCGAGCTTCCTTTCCGGCGATCCATACACGGCCTTGTCCATTTCCCAAGCGGCGTGAAAAACCATCGGCATAACCGATGGGCAGGATCGCGATGCGTGTTGGGTTTTTCACGGTGGCCTGTCTTCCGTAGCCAACGGAATCACCGGTGGGAATACCCTTGATCTGCGCGATCACCGTTCGCAGTGTTGCAGTGGGCACGAGTTGTGCGGACTCTGCGGGTGTGTTCCCGATCCCGTGCAGTCCTATCCCAAGCCGGACCATATCGAAGTGGGCTTCCGGAAAACGTGAAATGCCCGCACTGTTGGCGATGTGCCGCAACGGTCGGTAGCCGAGTACCTCATCGATCGCATCGCACATCGACGCGAATCGGGCGATCTGTTGCTTCGTGAAAGCATCCTGTTGTGGGTCTTCGCTCGCGGCCAAATGACTGAAGATCGACATGATCTTCAACGGTGCATCCTTCAGCTCGGAAAGTAGTGCGGGCAATTCGCTTTCCATAAAGCCCAAGCGGTGCATACCGGTGTCCAACTTCAAATGCACTCTGAGTGGTTTACGCAGCGTGCGGGCGAAATCGATCGCCTCGTGGAGTGAGACTTGGTCGTAGAGCTCGGCTTCCAGATCGGAACGGTGCAAGGTCTCATGCGGCACTGGCTCCGGATTCATTACCAAGATGGGAAGGTCGATCCCGCGTTGGCGCAATTCGATCCCTTCATCCGCATAGGCCACGCCCAAATAATCCACCCGTTCGTGTGCGAACAAACGTGCCAGTTCAACCGCCCCGCTCCCGTATCCGAAGGCCTTCACCATGGCCATGATCCGCACGCGGGGAAAGGCCTCACCCCCAGCCCCTCTCCCAAGGAGAGGGGAGGAAAGCAAGGTGCGATAGAAATTCAAGTTCGTCCGAATGGCCTCCAGGTCGATCTCCAATTCTGTGCCATGCACTTGGTGTTGCCAGCGTTGAACAGCGGATTCCAAGTGCAAGCTGCGGGCGCCTTTCACCAACACAACTGCACCTCCGAAAACTGCCGGATCAACATCGCGAAGTAGGTCGTTCGTGTTCTTGAAGAATTGCGTGGTAACAGGGAACGCAGCGCGTTGTGCTGAAATTCTTGGTCCCACGGCGAAGAGCTGATCCACTCCCGCCAGGGTCAGTTGGCTAGCTACGTTGGCATAAAGCTTAGCAGGCTCCAACGCACTTTCTGCGATATCTCCGATCACCACTATGCGCTGACGCCCATGTGCGATCCGTGCCTGGTGTTCAAGCGCAATGCCGAGCGAAGCCAGGTCGTTGCTGTAGCTATCATCGATCAAGGTGCTTCCATGCAAACCTTCCATGGTGCGCAAGCGCATTTCCACCGGTTCCAATGATTGCAAACGATCATTGATCCACGAGGGCTCCTTCTGCAAATGCATCAGGACCGTAATGCAAGTGATCGCATTGTCCACGCTGGCGCGATCAGTGAACGGCACCATGAAACGATGTTGCGATCCGTTATGCAAGACCACTAGTTCAGTTGCATTGGTGAGAACCTGTTCGTTGAGCACTTGTACAAAAGCCTCTCCTGTTCGCGACCAGTTCCGAAGGACTGGAGGATGTAGTTCGGCCATCGCATCACGAACCACTGGTTGGTCCGTGCAACAGACAACAGCCTGTGCACTTTTGAACAAGGCACATTTCTCACGGGTCTTTTCCACATCATCGGCGAACCCTTCTCCATGCGCCGGGCCGATCGTGGTAAGCACGCCGATCGTAGGTGCGATGATCGGTGCAAGAAGCTCCATTTCACCGCGCTTGCTGATGCCTGCCTCAAAGATCCCCAAGGTGTGCGAGCCGTCCATTTCCCACACGCTTAACGGCACGCCCACTTGGCTGTTCCAACTGCCCGGACTGCGAACGATGTGCTCTTCGCTCCGTAACATTTGGTAGAGCCATTCCTTTACGATGGTCTTTCCGTTACTGCCGGTGATCCCGATCACTGGAATGGTGGAACCTTCGCGGTGCAACGCAGCAATTCGTTGCAGTGCGCCAAGTGGATCGGGCACCACTAGGAAGCACGCTCGTTCTTGCAGGTCCGGCGCAGGAGCATGCGAAACCACGAACGCTTTCACTCCCCGTTCGATCAGTTCCGGGATGTAGGTGTGCCCATCATGTCGGTCGCCCGGCAACGCGAAGAAGAGCGTGTTCGCAGGATCAAGCGGCTTGCGCGAGTCGATGGCCAAATGCTCCACTGAAATTGGGCTCACAGCCCCGATCAATTGCGCGTTGACCATGGATGCGAGATCGCGCAAGGGGTATGCGCGGTGCATCAGGCCTTGTGTGCGTTGTTTTCGGGGACCGTTCCCGCATCAACATTGCGCGCTTCATTGAAGCAATTCCGGCAAAGAGGCTCATAGCTGTCCGTTTCGCCAAGAAGCACAAGATCTTGGCTCGCTGTCTTGCGGTGGCTGAACGTTGCCAAGCCGCCGCAATGCATACAGATGGCATGCACCTTGGTCACGTACTCTGCCATCGCCATCAGCTGTGGCATGGGTCCGAAGGGTCGACCTTGGAAATCCATGTCCAGTCCGGCAATGATCACACGTACTCCGCTATTCGCCAACTGTTCGCAGACCAAGGGCAATCCCATGTCGAAAAATTGCGCTTCATCAATGGCCACCACTTCGATCCCGCTGGCCAAGAGGAGCAAGTTGCTGCTGCTGGGAATGGGTGTGCTCCGAATGCTGGTCCTGTCATGGCTCACCACTTCCTCGTCATGGTATCTGGTGTCCACTCCGGGTTTGAAGATCTCCACGCGTTGTTTGGCGAATTCCGCACGGCGCAATCGGCGGATCAGTTCTTCCGTCTTACCGGAGAACATGGAACCGCAGATCACCTCGATCCAACCCTTTCGGGCACCTAGTGGTCCAGTGTGTTCAAGGAACATGGTTGGAATGGGTCATCTTCAGGAATGTTCGACCCGGAATTGGCGCTTGTTCGGGTTCTTCCACATTCCAAATTGTGCAAAATTCAAGACGTGGTTGTTCCAACGTGTGGCGAAATTAGGGATCTTCGCAATGTACCGGGTTGATCCGGACGTATTACAGGAGCATGGAGAAGCCGTTCAGGAAGATCAGTGAGTTGGTGGCGGCGCTGGCCAACGCGGAAAAGGGCATGAATGCCGGGACCTTGAAATTGGATGGGCTCGAAACCGCTTGCAACGATGCACGCGAACTGTTCGAACGCTTGGTCGTCTTGCGGCACAAGGCCAGGGAATCGGCTGTCGGGGGTGATCAGAAAAGTGTGGATACCCTTCCAACCGAAATGGTGGCAACTGGACCGGAAATGGAACCGACAAATGCAGCAAACAACTTAGTAGAAGAGCCGACACCGCTACGATTGGATACCCGGCCGATGGAGACGAACCCGCGGCAAACCTCCTTGATAGAGGCCATCGAGAGCATCGAGGAGCCTGCCCCACCGGAAAAGGCGCCTGCGCCCAAGCGCCCTGTGGTCGAAGAGGTCACTGCGAAAAGCCCGGTAACACGGCCCAAGGCACCGCCCTCGGTAGCTGAGAAATTGGAGAAAGCAGCAGTGGCGGATCTGGGAAAGGCGATATCCCTGAGCCACAAATTCTGGTTCGTTGCCGAGTTGTTCAACGGCGATCGGATCAACTACGAACGGTCCATCGAGAAGTTGAATCTGTTCACCAGCTTGGAACAGGCGGAAACCTTCGTCAAGGAAGAGGTCTTGGACAAATTGAAGAAACCGGCCGATCCCGAAGCGGTAACCACTTTCACGGACTTGGTAAAACGACGACACGGATGAGGGCGCTGATCCAATTGGTAATGCTCTTCGCCTGGGGCACATTGCAGGCCCAAGAGGCAGCAGCACTCCAGTCACGGGCCAAGAAAGTGGTGGCCACGCTGTGTGCGCCCGAGATGCACGGTCGTGGATACGTCGAGAATGGAGATGGACTGGCGGCCGATTGGATCGCGGAGCAATACAAGGCCATGGGCTTGCCTCCCATCAAAGCCGACTATTTCGAGCCGTTCACGTTCAATGTGAACAGTTTTCCCGATAGCATCAAAGTGGAATTGGACGGAAATTCTTTGGTCCCGGGCGTCGACTTTCTGGTGGACCCATCCTCGGGCAGCGCAAGTGGCACCTTTGAACTGGTCCATCTAACAGCCGATGCCATGATGCAGCCCGAGCGCAAAGCGACCGTGATGGGCAGCTTGCCCGGCAAGGCGGCTTGCCTCCATTTTCCGGCCACCACCAATGCCGATACGCTCCAAGCATACCGGGCCTTGGAGCGCGAGTTGATGCACTACTGCCCCGTTGTACGGGTGGCAAGCGGTAAGCTTACGTGGGGTGCGGCACAGGAAGCAATGCCTTATCCATTGGTTGATGTGGCGAGTGACCAATTGACCGAAGCGAGCAGGACGATCCGGATCGACGTGCGCAATAGTTTGTTGGTGAAACACCAAGCGCGCAATGTCTTGGGCACGATCAAGGGCAAGGGAAGGAAGTGGATCATAATTGGTGCGCATTATGATCACTTGGGTCAAATGGGACCCGATGTGCTTTTCCCCGGTGCCAATGACAATGCGAGCGGTGTGGCGATGCTCCTGTCCTTGGCGGATCACTTCAGCAAGTTCAAGCCCCAGCACAATTTGCTCTTCGCTGCTTTTGCGGGTGAAGAAGCCGGTCTGGTAGGGTCGGATTGGTGCGCGGTGGACCGGCCGATCAACTTGCCCGATGTGAAGATGATGCTGAACTTGGACATTCTGGGCACCGGCGATGATGGGATCATGGTGGTGAATGCCACGGAACAACAAGCGGCATACGACCTATTGGTGAAGATCAACGGAAAACGGAGATATCTGCCGCAGGTCAAATCGCGAGGACCGGCATGCAACAGCGACCATTGTCCGTTCGTGAAACGCGGTGTGCCGGGCATCTTCGTGTACACCTTGGGTGGCATAGCCGCATACCACGATGTGTTGGACAAGGCCGAGACCCTTCCCCTCAACGAATTCGCTGATCTGCATTTCCTGTTGCGCGACTTCATCGATCAACTGAAGTGAGCACCTTCCACGCTTCCTTGGTCCTGGTGCCAACGCCGATCGGCAACTTGGACGATATCACCTTGCGCGCCCTGAAGGTTTTGGCCGAAGTGGATGCCGTGATCGCCGAGGACACACGGGTCACAGGCCGGTTGTTGCAGCACTACGCGATAGCCCGGCCGCAGATCGGTTTTCATGCGCACAACGAGCACCGTATGGTGGAACAATTGGTGCAACGCATGCAGAACGGCGAGCGCTTCGCCATGGTCACCGATGCGGGCACGCCGGGCATCAGTGATCCCGGTTTCCTGTTGGTGCGTGCAGCGTTGGCCGCAGGAGTAACGGTTGAATGTCTGCCCGGTGCCACCGCATTTGTTCCAGCATTGGTGAACAGTGGTCTGCCCTGCGATCGCTTCGTGTTCGAAGGCTTCCTTCCGGTGAAGAAAGGACGACGCACCCGTTTGGATGCATTGCGCATTGAAACGCGCACCATGGTCTTCTATGAAAGTCCGCACCGGATAGGCCGTTCATTGGGCGACCTCGCGGAAAGTTTCGGTCCCGACCGCGCAGCAAGCGTCTCCAGAGAGCTCACCAAACTGCACGAGGAAACCGTTCGAGGCAGTCTTGCGGAATTGGCAGCCCACTTCACCACCAAGGAGCATCGCGGTGAATTCGTTGTGGTGGTTGCGGGAGCGGAGTAATGGCTGATCGGAAGGGTGTTGGCCTGAAGGATCATGCCTACTGTGCAGGGTCCGATTAAACAGAATTTAATTTCAGTATTCCACTCAACTTATGAACAATCGGTGTTTACTTTGTGGATATGTTTTCCACCCATCTACAACTCCTTCAACGCACCCTCGGGGTCGTCATCGCGGTTGTCTTCCTAGGTGCAACCGGCATGGCGCAAGCTTTCCTGCTGTATACGCCCGATGAGTATTTGGAAAATCGCACCTCGGACCCCTACTTGCCGATCGGAGAGGCTGTTGGTGATTTCGTGGACCTCTACCCGAACTTGGGGGCTTGGACCTTGCTCTTCGTGAAGGACGGCGTGGAGCGCAAAGTGAAGTGCAAGGACATCTGGGGCTTCAACTACAAGGGCGTGTTGTTCCGGATCAACAGCGAAGGTCCGATCCCCGTGCGGTTGATGACCGAGGCTGAAGTGTGTTACTACGAGAACGGCTTCGCCCATTTGAAAATGCAACGGGATGATACCGAATGGGCAGGTTTCGAATTGGGCCATGGTTCCTACCTGAGCCGCAACATCAAAGGCCCCATCGTACCTGCGCAATTCAAGGAAGGCGATGAAAAGTCCATGAGCGGTATCTTCCGCAAGGAGTATCCGGAACTGGAGCCTTTGTTCAACTGCATAGGCTCCGGTGTTGAAATGGACCAGACGCGGCAATGTGTCGTGGATTTCGAAGCGGGCCTGGAAGTGCAGAAATTGGCCCGTGAAAAGGAGTAGAACAAGCAGCGCTCCACCGACTGGTTTTCACTCTCCGCGTAGCGCCGAGACACTCGAAGTGGTTCACATCTTCACTTCTTTACCTCTTAACTCTTGTGTCCCCGCCGTGCGGGATTTCACTTCGTTCAATTTGTAAATTGTGTCTTGTGTCTTCTTTCAACGTTCTACTATACCCCGACTTGGTCGCCTTCTACCGTATCGATCAACTCACGATCCCGTAGGTTCGCCAAGAACACCACAACGCACCGTGAATGAACCCCTCCACCATGCAAACCTGGACACTCACCGCCCACGGAGAACCATCGTCCGTGCTGGAACTGCAACAGCGCGACAAGCCCGAGCCTGGTGCCAACCAAGTGCGCATACACTGCGAAGGTTTCGGATTGAACTATGCCGACGTAATGGCCGTGAAGGGCTTGTACCGCGAGGCTCCACCATTGCCCAGCGTCTTGGGGTATGAAGTCGTAGGCCGTGTGGAGGCGGTCGGGAGCGGATCGCCAGCAACCCTCATTGGAAAGCGCGTAGTGGCCATGACGCGCTTCGGCGGGTATGCGCAGTATGCGATCACCGATCACAGGGCCATGGCCGAGATCCCCGAACACATGCCGATCGGTGAAGCTGCCGCACTTGCCACCCAAGGGTGCACGGCCTGGTATGCCGCACGTGTGCTTTGTCTATTGCGGAAAGGAGAACGCGTCCTGGTACACAGCGCTGCTGGCGGCGTGGGTCATTTGCTTGTGCAACTGGCGGTGGCCCAAGGCTGCGAAGTGTTCGCCGTCGCGAGCGGAAAAGAGAAAGGCGACTACCTGCGCGGCCTTGGCGCAAAACACGTGATCGATCGCACACGAGGTGACTACGCGGCGCAGGTGCGAACGCTGCTGAAGGGCAACACCCTCGATGCGATCTTCAATGCGGTGGGCGGCTCGTCGTTCAAGAAGGACATGCGCATGCTCGGTGGCGGTGGCCGCATCGTCTTGTTCGGTGGTGCCGAGCGCGGTGGCATCGGTCTGTTCGGTACGTTACGCTTCGTGTGGCGCATGGGACTGGTGGTCCCCATCTTCTTGATGATGCGCAGCCAAAGTATTCTCGGCCTCAACATGCTGCGCATCTCCGAAGGCCACCCGCAACTGCTGGCCGAATGCCAACACGCCGTTGTACGCGCCTATCGCGAGGGCACTTTGAAGCCTCGTGTACACAAGGAATACCCGGCCACAGAACTGCCTCTCGCCTTGGCCGATCTGGAGAGCGGAAGAACGGTGGGGAAGGTGGCGTTGCGGTGGTAGCGCAGGTTGGAAGTTGAGGGGTTTCTAAGCCACTGGGATATACCCATATAGTTTTCAAACAGTCTTTCGAATGTCATGTTCGCAATGCTACATTCGTTTCGCTTTCGTGGGAAACGTTTGCTTCGTATCCACGCACGGTGAATTGCCTTGTTGCTGATGGACCTGTCGAGCTCACATCCTACTACGAGTTCCCAAATTGGAGCGCAGTGGCCGCATGCAGTTATTGGTCAACAGCAATGATGGCAAGGAATTGCGTGTGCTGAAGGCATCCAGATTTCAGGCGGATACCTACCAATACGCATGGGAACAGCAGGTCTTGCTCCCGGGGTGTGATCCGTAACCCTCTCGTTGAATGGCCAGTCCATATCAAAGCAAGTGATAAAGATCGATCGGTAACGGATCGGTACACGAACCGCATGAACCCCAAAGCGCACAACGCTGCGGGGTTCATTGCTTTTAACCCGTTCATCCCAACGCTCGGTGACCACCTGTGCAACGCTTTGCCACTAGGCGTTAAAGCTGTGTTGAACCGCGCGTGAAGCGCTGTGGAGTGCCGGTAGGTTTGTTGGTGAGATCAGGATCACACCAACAAACCCACCATTCCGGGTGCGTCATTCCGGCCACCGAGCCGGAACCCGGAACAAACTCCCAGCACCATGGCACGCTTCGAACTACCTCTAATACGCAGCATACAATGCGGGATCGTTCTACTGTTCGCACTTCCAACAACAGGTCAGGCACTTGTAAGGGAAGAGCAGGTGGCACCCATCGGCAGTACGTGGCAAATGCTTTCCATACAGGATGTTCCGGACATGATGCCACCAACTCAGGACAGTATTTGGGCTTTCTCCAACCTGACGACGAATACGGTGTTCGGTGCCGCCTATACAGTACTGGATCCGGACGACGTACCGGGCCATTTGGCCTTTCCCGGCGCGGATCGCGTTGTGCGGGAGGTCTTCAATAATGCACAGGACGAGGCCACCCATGTATTCCAGAATGTGGACGAGTCGGATATCCATGAGGTCGGACGGACAGGTCCCGTCTCTTCGCGCAGTTACGTTCAACCGGCCTTGGTGGCCATCTATCCCATGGACGAAGGGGCTACGGTGACTGCCAATTTCTGCTTCGTTTCCAGCACCGCTTCCGGCAGTTCGGACCATTGTGGGAACACGACCATAACGCATGAGGCGACCGGGCCGTTGGAACTGCCGTACGGCAACTTCCCCGTTGCCAAGCTGGTCTCCACACGGTGGAACATCGGAGGTGCTTCTGGCACCAGTCCATCGCAAGTGGTGGAATACGCATGGTTCGTTCCGGGCACGCCTTTCCCGGCGTTGCGTTTTACGTGGAACCTATATGCGGATGGCTCCTCCAGCAGAATGGGACAACTCTTGGAAGAAGGGTCATTGACCACGGTCCAAGAATTGGCAAGCGCGCGGTCCTTGGCAGTTTTCCCGAACCCCACGAACGGAACGTTGACCATAGCCAGAAGGATCGGTGATACGGATGTGCAGGTGTACGCGGCCGATGGTCGTTCGGTGAACGCGTTCGTTCCAACAGCTCAAATTACGAGCCAACAAGTGGACCTTTCAGGATCTCCGGCCGGTGTGTACCATGTGGTCGTGAATGGTACATCGGGTCGGCGTTCAGCACGTGTGGTGCTCACGGAGTGAACGGATCTGAACCTCTGAAGAGACCCCGTTCGTCCCATGTCGGATGATCGATCGTGACGAATAGTTTTGCACGCCTGTCCTACGTCGATCGGGACGATCCACCTAAGCCGTTCAGCACCCATGCTCTTTTCTATCCGCTCAACAATTACCGGGCTCTCCATTCTCCTGTCAAGTGCGTTCATGGCACAGAGCAGCCCGCTGTGGTTGCGCCAACCTGCGATCTCACCGGATGGCTCAGCGATCGTATTCACCTATCAAGGTGACCTGTGGCGTGTGGATGCGAAAGGGGGTAATGCGCAGTTGCTCACCACCAACGAAGCCGTGGATGCCAACCCGGTCTGGTCGCACAACGGAAAGCAGTTGGCCTTCAGCAGTGATCGATACGGCAACAACGATGTGTACCTGATGCCAAGTGAAGGTGGCGCGGCCATACGGTTGACCTTTCACAGTGCAGGCGATACACCCACAGATTTCACGCCCAATGACAGCGCGATCATCTTCAGCAGTCACCGGTTGGACGCCGCCGGCAACCAGCTCTTCCCGGTGGGTGGCTTGGGCGAATTGTACCGCGTTCCCGTGAAGGGTGGTCGGGCATTCCGTTTGCTTACCACGCCCGCTCTTTCGGCACACTTCGATCCGGCGGGTGATCGGTTGGTCTTCCATGATATGAAGGGCTACGAAGATGAGCTGCGCAAGCACCACACATCGAGCGTAACCCGCGATATCTGGACCTACGACCTGAAGAACAAGACCTATGCACAACTCACCACCTTCAACGGGGAGGACGTTGATCCGCTCTTCAGCGCCGATGGAAGTACGGTGTATTACTTGAGCGAGGAGAAGGGCAGCTTCAACATTTTCAAACGGCCGGTTTCCGGTGGCACCTCAACACAGGTCAGCTTCATGACCGAACATCCGGTACGTGGTCTAAGCATGAGCAAGGGCGGGTTACTGTGTTTCAGTTACCGGGGCGAATTGTACACGCTGGTCGAGGGTAATGGACCGCAAAAAGTGGAAGTACGGATCGCAGCCGATGATCGGTACCGCGAAGAAAAGATCATTCCGGTGACGGAGGCGGATGAGATGCACGTTTCCCCGAACGGGAAGGAAATTGTCTTTATACACCGGGGCGAGGTCTTCGTTACGTCGGTGGCCGAAGGCACTACCCGTCGGATAACCAACACGCCAGAGCAGGAACGCAGCGCGAGCTTCAGTCCCGATGGACGAACGATCCTGTATGCAAGTGAGCGCAACGGGAGCTGGGACGTGTACACCACGAAGCTGACACGCAAAGAGGAGAACTACTTCTTCAACGCCACGGTACTGAAGGAAGAACCGTTGTTGACCACACCTGCGGAAGAATTCCAACCGGCATGGTCGCCCGATGGAAAGGAGGTTGCCTACTTGGAAGAACGAACCGCGATCAAGGTGATCAACATGGCGAGCAAAGCGACCCGGTTGATCATGCCGGCAGACAAGAACTACAGCTACTCGGACGGGGACCAATATTTCGAGTGGTCGCCGGACAGCAAGTGGCTGTTAGTGGAATTCCTTCAACCCGACCAATGGATCACCCAATGCGGATTGGTGAGCGCAGAGGGAGGCAAGGAGATCTTCGACCTGACGCATAGCGGCTACGGTGGCTACCATCCGCAATGGGCCATGGACGGCAAAGCGATGACCTGGGTAAGTGCCCGCGATGGCATGAAGAACCATGCGAGCTGGGGCGGACAGATGGATGGTTACATGCTGTTCTTCACACAAGCGGCCTACGACGAATTCAAATTGAACAAAGAGGAAGCGGAGCTGATGAAGGCGGCCGAGGAAAAGAAGAAAGAAGGCGAAGAAGAAGATCCGAAAGGAGCGGCGAAGAAGAAAGAGGAAGACAAGAAGAAAGAAGAGGCGAAGAAGGATGAGAAAAAGAAGATCGAGCCCTTGAAGTTCGAACTCTCAGGGATCGATGAGCGCAAGGTGCGCCTTACGCCGCACAGCAGCGACCTGAGCAGCATGGTGTTGAGCAAGGATGGCGAGAAGCTCTTTTACATCGCCAAGTACGAAAAGAGCTACGACCTCTGGCAGGCGGAGTTGCGCACCCACGAGACCAAATTATTGACATCGCTGGGCAAAGAGCACGCCGGTGATCTACAGATCGACGATGAAGGGACCACGCTCTTCTTTGTTGCGGAAGGGGGAATATCGCGGATGGAGATCGAAAAGGAAGAGGTAAAGCCCGTGGGGATCAATGGTGAAATGGTGCTGAACGAGACGAAGGAACGTGCCTACCTCTTCGAACATGTATGGCGGCAGGTGGTGAAGAAATTCTATACCATTGATCTGCACGGAGTGGATTGGAACGCGTTGAAAGTGGAATACGCGCGTTACCTTCCATTCATCAACAACAACACTGACTTCGCCGATGTGCTAAGTGAAATGCTGGGCGAGTTGAACGCATCACATACCGGAGCAGGGTACCGCGCGAAGCTGGAGAACGCCGATGCAACGGCCAGCTTGGGTCTCTTCTATGCCGACCCGGAAGAACCCACATCAGGTGTGTTGATCACCGAGGTCATGGAGAACGGTCCAGTGATCAAAGATGGTGGCAAGATCAAAGTGGGTCATGTTATTGAGCAGGTCGATGGCGTTGTCTTGGCTGCGGATATGGACCCTGCCAAACTGCTGAACCGGAAGGCTGGAAAACCGACGCTGCTGTCCATGTATGATCCCAAGACCAAAACGCGTTGGGTGGAGAGCGTAAGGCCGCTGGACCGTGGTGAAGAGCGGGAACTGCTCTATCAGCGCTGGGTAAAACGGTGTAGGCACATCGTCGACAGTCTCAGTGGTGGCACGATCGGATACGTGCATGTGCGCGGCATGGACGACCAGAGCTACCGTATCGTCTATGAGGATGCGTTGGGCCGGAATTACGCGAAGAAGGCCTTGGTGGTTGATACCCGCTTCAACGGAGGTGGTTGGTTGCACGATGATCTCGCGACCTTCTTGAGCGGAAAGACCTACATGCGGGAAGAACCACGCGGACAGAAATTGGGCACCGAACCACAATTCAAATGGCAGCGCCCCAGCGTGGTGGTCATGAGCGAGAGCAATTACAGCGATGCGCACATGTTCCCGGTCACGTACAAAGCATTGGGGATCGGAAAACTGGTGGGCATGCCCGTACCGGGAACCGGAACTGCGGTCTGGTGGGAAGGCTTGCAGAACGAGATGTGGTTCGGGATCCCGCAGGTTGGCATGGTGGACATGCAGGGCAAATTCCTGGAGAACCAGCAATTGGAACCGGACATTCGCCAGGCGCTCGACCCCGCCATAGTGATCCAAGGCCGCGACCAGCAATTGGAAGCAGCAGTAAAGGAGTTGCAGCAGCAATTGAAGAAGTGATGTGATCGGCTGATCTTGGATCAGATCACTAGAACGTGTCAAGAGCACAGTACCGCGGTTTGCACAATAGCTCCGGACTCTCCGGGTTAGTCAACCCTCTCCTTGGGAGAGGGGTCGGGGGATGAGGCCGTATTTCATCAGCCAAGGCGCACCGCACCATACTCCCTACAAAAGCTCCTCCCGATCCTAGATAGTCATCCCTCTCCTTGGGAGGGGGGCAGGGAGTAAGGCCCTACCACGATCATGTTATTGCGGACGACATCCAACTGTTGGTCCTTTGTACCGGTCCGATAAAAGACGGCCAACAAAGCACATGTCCACCACCATTTCAAGGGACCCACAAGAACTGAAAGTGCGTTGGGAAACCCTGCGCACGGAACAACCGAACCTTTACATGCGCAATGCCGCTGCAGAGCTCGGGGTAAGCGAGGCTGAATTGCTCGCAACACGGGTGGGTGATGGTGTAGTCTTTTTGAACACCGACTTCAAAGCGATCCTTTTGGACGTGTGTACGCTGGGGTATGTGATGGCGTTGAGCCGCAACAACGATGTGGTGCACGAGCGCAAAGGGCCGTACATCAACCCGCAACTCGATGGGCACGTGGGCCTTTTCCTGGGCGCGGATATCGACCTGCGGATCTTCTGGGGCTCATGGGCCTATGCTTTCGCGGTGGAAGAAACCGGAAAGGACATGGTGCGCAAGAGCATCCAGTTCTTCGGCAAGGACGGCAACGCCATCCATAAGATCTACTTGACCGAACAAAGCAATGTCGCGTCCTATAACGAGTTAGTGGCGAAGCACCAAGCCGCCGATCAAGCCCAAGTGGTCACCGTGCAACCCGCACGCGCCGCCCGCCCGGAGCAACCCGATAGCGCGATCGATGTCGCCGGCTTCCAAGCAGGTTGGCTGGCCTTGAAGGACACACACGATTTCCACATGCTTGTGCATGGCATGGG
>Ga0209063_1000836_pt1 | contig 17601 bp, 8 predicted proteins | sample KloWWTmeKNB19Kit_FD_187177 | JGI IMG/M metagenome (GOLD analysis project Ga0209063, IMG submission 187177) | Active sludge microbial communities from Klosterneuburg, Austria, studying microevolution and ecology of nitrifiers - Klosterneuburg... | ecosystem: Engineered > WWTP > Aerobic digester >... | reverse complement strand
CGCGAGGGCATGATCCGGGTGGCTTCCTCGCTCTCCGTTAACGTTTCCGTGTCCCGACCCTCATCACTTTGCAGCGCGAACAGTTGTTGCCAACCTGCCGGGCTCGGGCGTGGTGGGGCAGTGAAAGCGCCCAGGTCATTCGGGCGCCAAGCCGGGACCGCCGGGGAAATCGCCTGTGGCCGATCTCCACCGAAAGCGGCGAGTATGGCAGGTTCCGGTTCGAAGTCCAAGCTGGGCACAATATTGAAACGCCCCAATGCACGGCGCACTGCAGCATGCACAATGGCGTACACCGTGCGGTCGTCCCGGAATTTGATCTCCGTTTTGGTGGGGTGTATGTTGATGTCGATGTGGGCCGGGTCCAACTCGATGAAGAGGAACCAAGAAGGGTAGTTGTCGCGCGAAACCAATTCATCGTATGCCTTTCGCACGGCATGGTCCAGGTAACTGCTGCGGATGAAACGGCGGTTCACGAAGAAGTACTGTTCCCCGCGCGACCGTTTCGCGAACTCGGGCTTCCCCACGAAGCCTGTCACCTCCATGAGATCAGTGGCTTCTTCAACCGGCACCAATCGTTCATCGTACTTGCGACCGTACAACTGCACAATGCGCTGTCGCTCGCTACCCGTCGACATATTGTATTCCTCGTGGTCGTTGTGCACGAGTTGGAACGAGAGGTCCGGATGGGCGATCGCCAGCCGGTGGAACTCGTCCAGGATGTGCTTCATCTCCACTCCATCGCTCTTCAGGAATTGGCGGCGGGCCGGCACGTTGTAGAAGAGACTGCGAACGGCAATTGTGGTGCCCGGTGAACAGGCGGTCGGTTCGGTGACTTTGATCCTGCTCCCTTCGATGAGGATCCGCGTTCCCAGTTCCTGATCACGTTCACGGGTCCGCAGTTCCACTTGGGCGATCGCTGCGATACTGGCCAATGCTTCCCCCCGGAACCCTTTGGTGCGAATGGTAGCCAGATCATCGGCAAGGCGGATCTTACTGGTGGCGTGGCGCTCAAACGCAGAACGGGCATCCGCAGGGCTCATACCCAAGCCGTCATCGGTCACTTGGATCAGCGTTCGACCGGCATCCTTCAGCACAAGTATGATGTGCGAGGCTTGTGCATCGACACTGTTCTCCAGCAACTCCTTAACGACGCTGGCGGGTCGTTGGACCACTTCACCGGCGGCGATCTGGTTTGCCACATGGTCGGGCAACAGACGAATAAGATCGGCCATACTATAAGTTCACGAGACCGAACCCCTTGATGATGAAGAACACGATAACAGCCACTATCCCAAGGGTGAACAAATAGCGTTGCACTTGACCTTTACCCGTGTGTTGCCGCTGCCAGGAATGGCGCATGCGCTGTGCAAGGAGTTCACGGTCGACACCATTCTTCCCGACCACCCGTTTTGTACGTTCCTCGCGAGCCTCTTTCTCGGCATCGTAATAGCGCGTAGCAAGCTCGAACCTCTTTGGTCCGCGTTGGCGGAAGAGGCTGAACATGGCCGGTAGTTTGGGGGCGAGCATGGCGGTGACCACAAAAGTAGCCGTTGTGGTGGGATCCACTTTCCGAACAGGGTGAAAGGTTAGGTAGAACCCGGTCCAGCTCATGACCCATGCCGTCTGGAACTGCACACTTCCACCGGCCAATGATCGAAGATGAGGCCATTTCGCGGTGAAATGTATCTTCAGCGCCCTTTTGACGTAGAAAGGAACGACCCGGAATGCTTGACCGACAAGCCATTATAACCCGAAGTGTACTCCGTTGCCTGATCTTCGGCGTGCTGTATGTTGCGAATTCCGCAGGGTTTTCGGCGATCGCACAGTCCAGCGAGGTGGTGCCGGCATTGGTGGTCTATGGCGAGAGCAAATTGGTGGAGGACGAAGAAGCCCTGACCGATGAGCGTTTGAGCGTATTGCTTGATTCGCTTTGTACGCTCGACCCCGCACCGCATTCCCTGATCCGCGATCTGCGCTTGTTCCAACGGATGCGCAGCATGGGCAGTGATCAGATGGTACTGCTCATCGATTCCTTGTTCGAATTGGATACCGTTCCGTATGCATTGGTGAACGAGATCAATCTGTACGTGGACCAATTGCCAACCCAGGCAGAAGTGGACCAAAGCCGTTTGTTGGCGTGGACCCATGGTCCGGATGGACCAGCGGCGGAGCTTTATGGGACTTGGGATGTTTCCGGTCCGAACTGTTATGGCACTTTACCCTTCACTGGTGACAGTACTGTTCAGTTGAAGTTGATCGATGCTTCACTCAGTTGCGGCTACCATGTGCCGGTACCACCCATAGTGACAAGCCGGTTCGGCTATCGCGAGGGAAGGAACCACAACGGCATTGATCTGGACTTGGAAGTATGGGACTCCGTACGATCCACTTTCCCGGGTATTGTGCGCTTTGCAGCCGCTTTTGGAGGTTTCGGACGACTGGTGGTGGTACGCCATTACAACGGTTTGGAAACCTTCTATGCCCACCTGCATCGCTTCAAGGTGGAAGTCGGCCAAGAGGTTGAAGCCGGTGATGTGATCGGACTTGGTGGCAGCAGTGGTCACAGTTCAGGCAGCCATTTGCATTTCGAAGCACGCTACAAGGGGATCCCTATCGATCCGGCCCGTTTGATCGACCTGACCACGGGCAATTTGCTGTGCGATACCTTGGTGATCAAGCGGCAGCGCAGCGGCTATGCGGCCTACCCGAAAGGCACGCGCTTCCATACGGTGGTCAAGGGTGAACACTTGGTGGCCATAGCAGCGAACTACGGCGTTCCGGTCCCTGCAGTGTGTTATCTGAACGGTCTACCCGAACGTGCGCGATTGCGCGTAGGCCAGCGGTTGATGATCCTGCCAACTGCCTCTGTTGAGCAGTTCGTTCACGTGGTGGATTGATCAACGGTCCAAGAGCCGGCCGGCGTCATTCTGCAAACCGCCCATTTCGGTCAAAGCCGTACGCCAATTGAAATTCCTGCGTTCTCCAATAGGGTTGTTCACAATTGGGAATGGTCCTTTCACAAGGGCCTTTGGCACACGAATAGCTTCGCGGCTTGGACAAAATGGAAAGGAAGGCAGCTATCGCGCTCGTACTCTTGGTTACCGCACTCTCCTTGGGTAACGCCCAATCGCCGAGCGGTCGAACGATCAATGTGCCTCCATTCTTGGAACGCACGACACCTTGGGCTGATTCCGTTTTCAGCACACTTTCAATGGAGCAGCGTATCGGTCAATTGATGATGATCGCGGCATACAGCGACCGTGATGCGAAGCATGAGAAGGAAGTGGAGACACTGATAAGCGAGAAGGGTATCGGAGGCATCATCTTCTTCAAAGGTGGTCCACATCGACAAGCCAAACTCACCAACCGCTTCCAAGCAGCAGCACGAACACCATTGCTCATCGGCATGGACCTGGAGTGGGGGCTTGCGATGCGGTTGGACAGCACCATCCAATTCCCTCGCCAGATGGCACTGGGGGCATTGCGCAGCGATACCCTGATCGAGGCGATGGGCTTGGAGATCGCCCGTGAAATGGAACGGTTGGGCATCCACGTCAGCTTCAGTCCGGTGGTGGATGTGAACAACAATCCGGCGAACCCCGTGATCAACGACCGGAGCTTTGGCGAGGACCGGGAGGCCGTCGCGCGCAAGGGCATCGCATACATGCGCGGGTTGCAGCGCGGCGGAGTGATCGCAACGGCGAAACATTTTCCTGGACATGGCGATACGGACACCGACTCGCACAAGGCACTCCCCGTGATCGCACATGGCCGCGCGCGCTTGGATTCCGTGGAATTGTATCCGTTCAAAAGACTGGTGGATGAAGGCTTGGCCGCCATGATGATCGCCCATTTGGAAGTACCGGCTTTGGACAGCGCGAAAGGGGTGCCGAGCACCTTGAGCAAACCGATCGTAACAGGTATCTTGGAGAATGAACTTGGTTTCCATGGACTCGTCTTTACTGATGCGCTCAACATGCAAGGCGTGGCAAAAGCAGATAAGCCCGGAGAAGTGGAACTCCGTGCTTTGCTTGCCGGAAATGATGTGATGCTGTTCCCGATCGATCCGGCAAAAGCGATCGCCCGCATCAAGTTGGCAGTGGACAGCGGTGAAGTGGACAGCGCGTTGATCGATCGAAAATGCTTAAAGATCCTACGGGCCAAGGAATGGGCCGGACTGGCATCGTTGAAACCCATCGCGACAAAGGACCTTAATGCGGGACTGAACAGCAGCCACGGCAACTTGCTCCGACGCAACCTTTACGCCCGTGCGATCACCGCAGTGAACGATCACCATGGCATACTGCCGATCGGCGCATTAAAGGACTTACGGATCGCTTCGGTCGTTATCGGCGACACCATGGGCAATCCGTTCCAGGTCGGACTTCAGCGCTATGCTCCCGTGGAACTGTTCCGCTGCGACAAGAGCTTACGTAAGGACAGCTTGGAGGTGCTCCTTCGACAGCTCGAGAAATTCGACCGGGTCATCGTTTCGGTGCACAACACCTCGTGGCGGTTGAACAAGGATTTCGGTGTTCCGCAAAGTGCGATGGACATTGTGCGGGAGATCGCTGCGCGGAAGAAGACCATCTTCGGTCTCTTTGCCAATCCGTATGTGTTGGCCAAGGCAAGTGGTGGGCAGTTGCTTGCTTCCACCTTGGTGGCCTACGAGGAAACGGAGGAGACACAGGACCTTATGGCCCAAGCGATCTTCGGAGCGATCAGTGTGGATGGCCGATTACCCGTCACTGCTTCACCCTTCTTCAAATTGGATGATGGTTTACAGCTGAAGTCGAACGGACGTTTCACCTACACAATGCCCGAAGAATTGGGCATGAGCGGAGCCGCCTTGAAGGCCATAGATGACGTTGTCGCCGAAGGCATGAAAGCGACAGCCTATCCTGGTTGCGAAGTGTTGGTGGCAGTGGATGGACAAGTGATCATGAACAAGGCGTATGGTTATACAACCTACGCCAATGCGCGGAAGGTACGCCCGGCGGACATTTACGATCTCGCGTCGGTCACCAAGGTCGCGAGCACGACGTTGGCGTTGATGCGTTTGGTGGATGAGGATAAATTGGACTTGGACAAAGAGGTCGGCGATTACCTGCCGGAGGTCGCTGAACTTTCCAAGGAGCACGGGCGGATCGAACTGCGGGACATACTAACCCACCAAGCGGGGTTGAAGGCCTACGTTCCATTCTATACCAAGTTGCTCAAGGATGGTAAGCTGAGGAAGGAGTTGGTTTCAGATTCCGCGACCACTGCATTTCCCGTGCGCGTTGCCCAAGGAATGTACATCCCCCAAGTCTATGCGGATAGCATGGTCACGTGGGTGGTGCAAACACCGTTGGCCAAACGCGGAACCTACTTGTACAGCGACATGGGCTATTACCTGCTGCAGGCCATTGTTGAGCGACTTTCGGGAATGCCTTTGGATCGATCCGTTTCAACAACGTTCTATGCCCCGATGGGAGCAAGCACGTTGGGCTACAAGCCATGGGAACGCTTCTCGCTGGACCGCATAGCACCGACGGAATTGGATAACACCTTCCGGCAGCGCCAAATACAGGGCGACGTCCATGATCCGGGTGCGGCGATGAAGGGTGGGGTAGCAGGCCATGCGGGACTTTTCAGCAATGCGAACGATCTCGCCATGATCATGCAAATGCTCGTGAACGGTGGCACATATGGAGGGACGCGTTACTTGAGCGATAAAGTGGTGAAGGAATTCACTAAGTGCCAATTCTGTAGTACGAGCGGTACGGGTAATCGCAGAGGCTTGGGTTGGGACAAACCGGTCCGTGGGAACGGTGGCCCAACATGCGATTGCGTGAGCTATGCGAGTTTCGGGCACACGGGGTTCACTGGCACCATGGCGTGGGCCGATCCCGAAAGCAAAGTCGTGTACGTATTCCTGAGCAACCGTGTATTTCCCGATGCCACCACGAACAAACTGGCGAGCATGGGCATTCGTACGCGCATACAGGAAGTGGTCCACGGTGCAGTTGCCGACCGCGTAAAGCCTGAGCGGATGAGCACTACGAAGTTGCTTCCTTCGGCACGGTAGGTTCTGTGGTCAAACCTCTGTTCATCGCAGCGTACGGAGCCGAGCGATCAACTTCTAGAACGGATACCCAATGGCAATGTTCAGAATGAAATTGTTCGTCAACTTCGGCGCTTGATCATTGAACACCCAGCGATCTCCTTTGGGCAGGTCCGGACGACGCAGTGGTGTAGCAAGGTCCAGCCGGATAACGATCACTTCCGGGTCGAAACGCAAGCCTAGTCCGGCACCAACGGCGAGCTCATCCAACGCTGTGTTCCAGTTGAATTGGCCACCTGGCCGCTGCGGGTCATCATTCAAAAGCCACACGTTTCCGGCATCTGCGAAGATGGCGGCTTTGATGGGGCCGCCGATCACCCAGCGGTACTCGAGGTTCGCTTCGAATTTGATATCGCCTACTTGATCGATCAGCAGGTTCTGAGGGCCGTCGCTGTTCACGGAAGGGGAATACGTACCTGGGCCAACGCCACGCGCACGGAATGCCCGCAAGCTATTGGTGCCACCACTATAGAATTGTTTCACATAAGGGGTAACGGAGCTATTCCCGAAAGGCACGGCCACAGAGGCCAATATGCGTGAAGCGATCTGCGCACCCTTGTTACCGATGCGCTGGAACCATCGCACTTCCGGACGGAAACGAACGAACTGCGAGTAGCGTTCCCCGAACAACGTGTAACCATCATCAGGACGTGGACCGCTGATCGCATTCACACCTGAGATGATGTTACCACTTTCATCTGCCCCGACGCTGAGCAGCCACCACGAGAGATCAGCCTTACTGCGTTGTGATGTGCGCGTGTAGGTATATCCGAGACCTACGATGAACTGCTCGTCGAAACTGCGGCGGATCGTGGGGTTACTGTCGAGAAAAGTATTGAAAATGTCACTGGCATAATAGAGGTTGTTGTAACTGATGTCGAGCACCTTCAGATCATGCCAGACCTGTGTATTGTAGCGCCATACGTAACTGTAGGCACCGCTGATCGATTCCAGTCCGTAAAGCCCTATCCGTCGGAAGAGACCATAACCCACATCGATCCGCGTGCTGGGTACCGAATAACGTGCGGAACGCAGAAATGGTAAAAGTGCAAGACGTGGTAGGACCAACGACGCTTTGATCCCGATCTCGTATGCATTGGTTCCCTTGTTCTGCCCGGCGAGTTGCGATTCGAATCGACCATTCAGGTCCACTGTGAGCAATTCCGCACCGCGCAGAAGATCACGGTCCTTGAATCCCACTTTGATCCCCGGGCCTGCGAAGTTGTTGCTCTTGCTGGTGGCATTCAGTTCGGTGAAGAGCGAGAATCGCTTCTGTGGTGTGAGCAGAACATCCGCGATCAGCGCTGCTTGTTTCGTACTGTCATCTCTGAAGTCCACCTGCACCGTGCGGAACGTGCCGTAACTGCCCAAATAGCGTTTGGTCTGGTCCGTGCGCAATTGCGAGTAATAGTTCCCGGCGTGCAGGAACACCCCACGCGTGATCGTGCTGGGCCGGAACATGTTGAGGTAGTTGATGTACTTCAAACTGTCTTCCGGAAACGTATCGTTGGGGGCAAGCAGATCATCATGGTCCCCATGCACGTAAACCTCGCTCATGCGGTACCGGGTGCGCTCATTATCACCAGTGGAGAGTTTTACGCGTAAGCGCATATCCACTAGGTGGTCACCCACGGTAGTATCTGCAGCGAATTCGAGGTCGTCGTCCTTAAAGCGATAGAACCCCATGTTCCGCAACTCATCCGCCACCCGTGTACGCTCATTGATCAGGGCGGCCAAGTGGTAAGGGTCACCAGGTTTGATGGGACTCTTTTCCTTCGCCATTTCGATGTGTTTCTCCAGTGTATCAATGCTCGCCACCGTTCGTGAAGAGTCCGTATACGCAATGCTGTTCATGCGATGCACGCGACCAGGGGTAACAAAGAAGTCCACTGTTGCGGTGCGGCCTTTGCTCTTCGTTTCATGCCTTGCCGTAGCACTGAAGTAGCCGCGGTTGTTCATGCGGTTCGCAAGGGCCGCATCGATATCCTTCAACGGTACTTCGTCGAAATACACCGGCTTCGATCCGATCTTGTACTTGAGCAGGTTACGTAGTCCTTTGCCTTCCCGTTTCGGCTCTTTGGTCATGTTGTAGAGTGCCACAGTTGGACGCATCCCGAAAATGCTGTTGTTCGGTTTGGGTTCAACAACGTTCTCCAATTCTGTTTGTGCTGCAGCGGCATCGGCTTCGGGACTTTGGATGAAGTGCACGTCATACCCAGCGAACAAGGGCTTTTCCGCTGTGGCGTACTTCAGACCTCGACAACCGCACAAGGCGATCACGGTGATCAGGAACAGATAGGTTGTCGGGGTTTTCAGAGCTCTTGGTTTCGTTATCAGTATTCCATAGCGTGTCAATATGCCATCAAGTCTTGCATCACCATTGGTCGATGCATGGACGCTACGGTTCCGCACGTTTTATCATTTCCCTGTCCCGCATCCGGCCGCGTTCATTCTCCTCAAATTCCTTGGTGAACATCAATGCAACACCGCTGTTCGTGATCTCTCCATCGTATAGATCGTAGGCGTTCTCGTGGAACCCGCGGATCCGGAAACGGCCGTCCTTCGTAAGGTCGTAAAGGATCGCGTATTGCGCTGCGCGTGTGTTGCTCACGTTGCTTACTTGGCTGTTCGTTTCGTTCACACCCACCGATCCCCCGACTTCAAAACTTAGTCGATCGTTCAAGATGCTCTTGCTCACCTTATAATCCACCGAAGTACGCTGATAGGTTTGGTTCCCACTCGCTTGGTCGTATGTATTCACACCCAGCTGGATGTTCACGCCCTTGATGAATTTTCCGCTCAACTTGTTCAATTGATCGGTGAGCAAACCGTTCACGCTGTTGCGAGCTGCACTACTGGCAATGCCACTGCTTGGCGCGCCACCGCTGGCTTCGTCCTGTATGAAACTGTTCAGCACGAGCAACCCGAATACTTGGCGGTTCCGTTCTTCCGTATTTCCTGTCTGGGCCAGATGTTCCAATCTATCGCTCACTTTAGGGTAGCTGTTGCGCAGGTCCCGGCTCAGGTCTATTCCAAAGTCGATCTTGGGGTCATTGATGGCCCCATCCACACTGATCACCACTTCGAAAGGGAGAGGTTGTTGCAACCGATTGCGTTCAACATCGGCAATACCACTGCTGCTACTCGCAACGAGCGGGTAGGGCGCACTATCCGAGGTGTACCGGGCTTTGATCTCCATCACGGCATCCAATGGGTCTCCATTCCAACGAACAGAACTGCCTTTCACTAGGTCGAATCGCTTTTTCACAAGCCCGTAGAATTCGAGCGTGTAGCCGCCTTCGTCGATCGTGAATGGGCCTTTCAGATAAATGTCGCCCTTGGGAGAATAGCGGAACGTGAGGTCGCCGTTACCGCTTACGGTGGCTTGATCTCCGGTAGTGGGGTCCAGGACCACGGCGAATTGGGCTCCATTCTCGATCAAAACGTGCAGGTCCAATTCCACGCCGGGCAGGTTGGCCATCAGGCTATCGCGAAGGACTTTTCCATCGGTATTCACGGCCGCTGTGTCGTAAGCGTTCAGGTTATCCGTAAAGACAACAATTCCTTCGGCCTGTACCAATTCCACTTTCGAACCGGGTAGTACCACACTGAACTTCGTGCCGGATAAAATGCCGACGGTCCCTTTCAGGAAAGGGTTCTTCGCAGCGCCGGTCAATCGAAGGTCAGTACTGGCGAACAAGTCCCCATAGAACATTTGGTTCTGGTCATAGGTGCTATTGATCAACTGGAATTTATCGGTTTTGATGGTCAGGTCGAGCTTGGGGTTGGCCATGTTCTTGAGTTCGATAGTGCCATTCAGTTCGAATGCATTCCCCAAGCTATCCGTAAGTGTAAGATCCTTTAGTGCAGCACTCTGCGCGTTCAATACCAACCGTTCGTTCTTCAACGTGTAGGTCGACCCGGTCATGATCACGCCCACGGCCGCATTATTGAAATCCAGCGCTCCTTCCATTACGGTCCGCTCACCTTGCTGCTGGTACTTCACCTTGCCTTTGATGCCGCCATCCAGCGCATACAGGAATGAGCTCACGAAGGGTTTCAGGAAACTGATATCGCCTAGGTCTATATCGGCAGCCGCCTGAATGTTGGTCTTTCCACCTGTAGTGATCGTCGCATTCGCATCCAACTTGTTGCTGCTGTTGGTAAGCGCGGCGGTGGCATCGTACGTTGATGTGGAGCGTTGATCTGCCGTTATGTGCAACGTGCCGATCGGTGTTCCCAGGGTCGTCAGATCATTGATCGAAAGATCGGCTTTCAACATTCCGTTGGTGCCACGCGGAAGCGCCACGTCGCCATCCAAAATACCCGTCGCAAGTGGAACACTATCCATCGTGCTTACCAAGTTCGTAAGGGTGCCAAGCTTGAATTTGGCCAGAAGAATATGTAGCGCATCGGGTTCGGTCCTCAGCTCCACGCTCTGTTCTTCTGAACGTAGGATGAAGTTCTCGGCACGCATTCCGTCAGGTTCGAAATGCAGAATGTTCGTACTATCGGCAAACCATTTCACATGGTTCAACACCAGGTTCTCTTGCATGTGCAGCGTTCGGATATTCTCCACATTTCTGAGCACAACACCCAATCGATATTGCTCGGTGCTATCCACCGGCATAACGCGTAACGTGGTCGTCAGAGCACCAGCACCGGTCCTTGCATTCACTTCAAGCCCATCAACGAAAAGTGAATCGCGTTGAATGTGTGCGATGGTGATATCGCCATTCAACACGGAGCGTTCCGCTTTGATCGTGGTGATCAGGTTTTCCACGCGGATACTGTCATACGAGAGGAACGGCAGATCGATGTTGAGGTCGATCACATCAGCGTCACTATCGTAACTGCCAGTGAAGTTCTCCAGTTTGATCGCTTGAAGTTCAGGCACCAACAAACCAGTGAGCCACTCGGAACGCGGAAGGGTGATCGCAAGATCCATGCGCTTGCCGGCTGTGGCCATGAACGCAGTATCCGCGGTGAATAGACTGGTCAACTTCTCCTGCGTCCGAGGCAGCAGACTATCTATGGGGAAATTGGTGTGGTAGAGGAGCGTGATCGCATCGCTGTTGATCTCGAACGCGGTGGAATCGATGTTCAATGAACCCTTCGCAAGGAATTGTTCGAATTGGAAATCGCGTTCATCATTGGCCATGCGCAACCCATCGGCATTCAACTGGAAACTACCGTGACCATCCGGATCGAATGCGGCTCGGCCCTTCAAGTTCCCATTGAATTTGAGCGTTCGATCCATTAGCCCAAGCGCTTTCAATTCCAACGTATTCAGAGCAAGCTCGAAACGTGCTGTCAGGCTGTCCCCCTTATTCGGCCAGGTTCCATGTGCGTTCAGATCGATATTGATCGGTTCAGCTTGGGCAGTAATGTTCGCATGGATCGAATCACCCAGTGCATCAGCTGTGATCTTCAAACTACTGAGGTCATTTCCCTGGTAGCGCAACTTCTTTGGAAGAACTTCGATGTGCGCTGTCCTGTTCGGCGAGTTGATCTGTTTTCCGGATCCTGCGATGTGAAGACTGATCGGGCCAATGGCCGTGTCCTTCGTGAATGCGGAAACACGAAATCGATCCACGTCAAGATCAATGTCGAATGCTTCCGGAATACTGTCGCGCCAATCGTCCACGCCTACATTTCCGCTCACCGCACCGAGGTCGCTATCCATGTTGATGTTAGCGCGCATGGATCCATTGTTACCAGTGGCATCGGCTTGTAGGGTGAAACGTTGAGGAAGAACCGTCCCTTGCGGTGTAAAGAGCTGCAACGCTTGACGCATACCAACGCCCATGGTGATCTTTTCTACATCCACCGCGAACGTCGACCGAGGCCAGTCCGATGCATTCGCAATTCGACCGTTCAAACGCACAACCGAACCTTGATCGCCTTCCAGCAAAAGCGCCAACGTGTCCAGAGTTTTCATGGTTCCACGGATGTTGATGTTGGTCGCCAATACTTCATCGGTCGAAAGGCCCGCTGGTACCTTCATGTCCATGGCTCGTAACAAAGCGACAAGACGCGCGACATCGATCTCGGTAGAGGCTTTCAATGCAAGCGGAATGGTCTGAGGATCGCGATACAGTCGTGCTAATTCTCCGAGATCTGCAGTTGCGTTGAACTGCACCGAATTCCCGGCAGCACCGATCGATCCGTTGTTTATCGCGAACCGAGCAGGCGTTGCCTCCAATTGCAAGGTGGCCATCAGTGGTGTATCATTTGGACCAGTAACAGCGTATAGGCTATCGAACTTCCCAGCGACCATTTCGTTGTTCACGGTGAGGTCGTTCAACTCCAGATCGATCTGCTTCACCACTAAATGTTCGGGGTCGAGGAGCTTCTTCGCATCGGAAACAGCAACGGAGTGCATCGCGAATACACTCTCGGCGATCACAACTGTTCTAGCCTTCACATCCCAGTCGCGAATGAAGAAACGGAAGCCATCATTCTGGTCCAGCCAAGGTGGATCGGTTTTCGGTTTCTCTGTCGTATCAGGATGTGCCGTTAGCATACCGAAGGAAGATCCCGTCAATGCCAATTCGTCCAGTGAGATCTTCTGTTTCGTAAGGTCCATTACGTCCGCTATCACCTTGACATCACCCGCCTTCAACCAAAGGCTATCACCCGTGTTCGTTGTCTTCATGGTGAAGGACACATTCTTCAACCCGAGCTCCTGAAAGCGGATATCCAAACTGTCGAGCGGATTGGTCAGGGCAGGGTAGGGGTTCGGCTCTGGCGGAGAGCTCTGCGTGCGCATGGTAACACGTGTGTCGCTCAGTTGAAGCCGGTCCACGTAGTAGCGCTGGTGATCAAGATCAAGCTCATCCATATCCACGGACAACTCGCCCAAATGCAGATCCAACTTCAGGTCCGAAGGCTGTAGGTCCAAGTCGAATACGATGTTCTTCAGCAACACATCCTCGAAGGCAAATGCCCAACCACCGCTCTTGTCCTTTGGTGCGACGGTTACTGTATCCGTGGAAGCGAAACCGTTAATGATGAATTGGAAGTTGAAGACGCTATCTGCACGTTGGATCACGGTAGCGCGGACATCTGAAAGTTGCACACCGCCGAGCAGGATCTTTTTTCGGGCGAGGGCGGTATGACCCAGCCGGGCTTTCACCTCACCGGCATAGAGCAACGTATCACCGTCTTGCCCTTCAACATAAAGTCCTTCAAGAGAAACGCCTATCGGAAAGCGCAATGCGAAGTGTCCCAGCCGAACTTCCGTGCCGGTCTTTTCCTTCAAGAAAGTGATCGCTTTGTTGCGGATCAAATTCTGAACGGGTGGAATGTAGATCGCTACGGCAACGAGAATGATCAACAAGAGAGGCCAGAACAGGACGTGCAAAAGCACACGAAAGATCCGTTGAGCCATGGTCCTTCGCTTCTTTGGCGCTGGTCCGCGGCTATTCGTATGCTCGGCTATTTCGCTCAACGGGCTGAATGTACGCTGCGCACAACAGGACCAAGAGCGTGCCGCTATTCAGATCCCAACAACGCATGGTCGATCTCGCCACTTCAGGCGAAGGGAGGCCCTGCGACCGAAGACCCAACGAGCGTCACTCCGGGCGAAAGGAGGCTTTGCGATTGAAGACCCAACCATCGTCACTCCGGGCGCAGTGGTGCTTTACGACTGAAGACCCGGAGTCTCACCATTGATCCGCGAGAAACATTGGTGAGACTCCGGTACATCAGATCCATTACCTTTAGCTGGGGAAGTAATTCCCCGATCAATGATCGGTCCTATCCGCCTATCGCAAGTGGTTTCACTTCACCCTTTTCAGTGATCCATAGATACTTGATGATCTCCTTCACGTCCTTCTTGGGGAACGCCTCTGGCAACTGGCACTGGATCGTGAGGTTGTACGTGTACTGCACCGGTGGTTCGGTGATGTCGGCGTGCAACACGATATCGAAATTCCCGTAGGGCACCTTGTTGTAGAACAGGGTATTGCTCTTGCGCACGTCGTTCACAACTTGGCCCTTTCGTTTGCTGTTCAAACTGCTTTGGGTGCGCGACTGGTAGGCGGTATAGCGGTCCAAGGGAAAGTAGGCGCCATTCTTCTCAGCACCTGTACGGTGGCTTTCTTCAACCTTAAGACCGAGCTTTTCAAAATTGGTGAGTTTCTGTTCCATCAGCTTGGTGGCGAAAATGCGCAGCGTGTCGTAGCACGAGCTCTGTTGGTCCACGAAGAAGTCCACTTTCACCAGGTCGTAGATCTCTTCCTTGGCGGCAGCAGTGACGAGTTTGTCCAGAACGCGCGCATCTGAAAAACGCACGTGGATGTTCTTCTGGATCTCGAAACCGGCAGGTACTTCTTGATAGGATCTGCTGAACAATTTGCGGGTCGTCTCGATCTCGTATACCGGAATGAATGAGAGCATATCGGTGAACACATCCGACTCTTTTACACCGTCTTTCTTCACCCGCCGAACGAAGGAGCTGACACGTTCGTTCATCAGGCTGTCCGCCTCTTCGGCGCTTTGGCCCAATTGCGAAATATTGAAGATCGCGAGGTAGTTGTCCGCGCGCATGTTCATCATTGCGTTCACCTCGAGGACCAGCATATTGCCTTGGATCGTGGCCTTCACGGTTTGTTCCGCCTGTTGGAAGAACATTCGGCTATTGGTCTCGTACATCAGGTTCCCCATGGCCTGTGGTTTGGCTTGAAGGGCGAGTGCAAGAAGGGAGGTAGTGAGTAGTGTACGTTGCAGGAAATGCATGATCGGTTTGTTTTCCGATCTGTACACGCCGTTCCAAAATTGGTTCAAGCTTCGGCTATCGCACGGTTCTTTCGCGCGGCCCTTCGCTTCGCACCAATGGCGATGGAGGGCAGTTCCACGAATACGTATAGTGAGTAGGAGAGCAGTACAATGATGGCAAAGGAGACCGCCAATTTGATCATGACGGCTGCGGGAAAGAACCCGTAGTCGCCGAAGAAGCGCATGATGCTGCGGAGATATGGTTGGTGGAAGAGGTAAATGCTATAGCTGCAAAGACCAATGACCACACCTGCTCGAAATGGGATGGAACGTGTGTGCCGTTCATTCAGTGGGAAGTAGAGGAACCACTCGAAGAAGGAGATCCATGCAAGGACCGACAACGGAACGGTGAATGGAGCTGTCGCCTTCGTGCAAATGGAGAATGTCATCAACGTGAAGCTCATCATCGAGATCAAGAGGGCCGTTCTCCTTTGCCCAAAGATGGTTTTGCCGGTATGGAACCTTTCCGCAAGAAATGCCCCGGCACACCAGATATACCAGAACGCGAACACGGAAGTGCCATATGCATTGTCACCGATAGATGGGGACGCGAACGGTTTGATCAACCCGAGTAGGATCGCCAGAAGCACCGTGCCAAGTAACACACGTGCGATCCCGAGCTTTTTCCGAAGCAGGAGCAGGATGGGAAAGATCACGTACAGCTGGGCTTCGAGCGCGATGCTCCAGAACGCTGGGTTGATCGTGAAAAAGGTGGTATCACTCAGGTTGTGGACCAGGAAAAGGTGAGATGCCAGATCGGCTATGCGGTCCGGACGAGTGAGGTAACGACCGCCTTGGATCGCAAAACAGAAGAACAGGAGTGCCAGCACATACGGTGGATAGATCCGCCAAAAGCGTTTGCTGAAGAACTCCCGACCGGAGAAAATGCGGCCCTTATCCACCCCACGCAGATATCCAAGATGGATCAGGAATCCACTGATGATGAGAAAGAGTTGAACCCCGGACCAACCAAAAGCAACTGGTGATAAGTTCAATAATGCATCACGCGTACTTGCGAATTCCAAGATCCCTTGCGGATCGAACGAGTCGATCTTATAGGTCGGGAACAGGATGATCTGCGCATGGTACAGGAACACCAAAATGATGGCGAAGGCGCGCAGGATATCGATCCGGTCCAAGTGCATAGTGGGAAGCAACGGTCGATCGACCTTCGTTGCAAGTTGCGCCAAACTTAGGGTACGAGGAAAGAACCGCAAATTGGCTTGGCGAAGGTCGGGCTCGCGCGGAACTTGATCGAGAGGGTCATTTACCTAGCGTTCTCAAGCTCACTCCTCCGCCTCGAGCCTTCATACATCTCATACCGAAGGAAGCGGCAGTCCAGCGCCCCATTGAACAATTGGATCTTGGGTTTCGGGGTGAGTTTAATGTGCTTTGCGGCTTCCAAGTTGCTGGTCAGGATCCAAGCGGTCCAGCCGGACCAATTGTGCTTCAGTGTATCACCGATCATTTTGTAGAGTGCGTTGATCGCCTCGTCATCACTAGGTGCGTTGAAGCCCTTTTCGTCCATGCGTTCCCCGTATGGTGGGTTGAAGATCAGCATGCCATGCCGGTCTTTGGGCGGAACAAGATCCGCGAAATCACTGTGCTGAATGCTGATCACATCATCGAGCTTGGCATTCCTGACAGTTTCCTTTGCTTTTGCCACGGTATTGCGGTTGCTGTCCCCGCCCATGATGATCACGTCCTCAGCAGCGATCCGGTCCACCACACCGTTGTGGATCGTTTCGAACAGGTCCTTGTTGTAGTCGTTCCAACGTTGGAAGCCGAATTGTTGGCGATGGATGTTCGGTGGAATGTTCGCAGCGATCATGGCAGCTTCCACGAGCAAGGTTCCCGAGCCGCACATGGGATCCACCAATGGGCTCCGTTTGTTCCAACCACTGAGCAGGACCATACCGGCGGCAAGTACTTCGTTCAAAGGCGCAGCGTTCGTCTCTGTGCGGTACCCGCGGTGGTGCAATGAGCCACCGGAGCTGTCCAGGGAAACCGTGCATCGATCCTGGTTGATGTGTAGGTGGATCCGCAAAGTCGGGTCCTCAGTATCCACGGAGGGCCGCACGCCATACTTGTCGCGGAACCGGTCCACCACGGCATCCTTCGCCTTTTGGGCCACATATTGCGAATGCGGGAAGAAAGTAGAATTCAGTGAGACCCGGAACATGAAGGTGTCATTCACGTCCAAGAAGGTTTCCCAATCCACTTCGCGAAGGGTCATGTACACCTCTTCGGGGCTACGTGCCTCAAAAGTTTGGATCGGGATCAGGATCCGTAGGGCAGTGCGGAGGCAGAGATTGGCCTTGTACACGAAGCCTAGGTCACCGGTAAAGCTCACTGCGCGGTTATGGCGTTCCAAGTCCCGGGCACCCAGTTTCAAAAGCTCCTCCCGTAGGACATCCTCCAACCCATGCAAGGTTTGCGCTACGATCTTGAAGGACATTGTTGAAGAGGTTGAGGAGGTTGGACTAGGTTGAGATGTTGGTAACGGGGTGTTGGACATTAGCTCTTGGCTGCTAGCTATTTGTCCCTTTGAGAACAAGTAGCTAGTAGCCAGAAGCAAGTTGCGAATGGCCAAACTACTTTAACCTACTTCTTCTTGTAAGCCCCATTCTGCCAGGCTTGTAGGAATTGCGCCCAAGCGATCGGATTGAACAGGTTGATGTTGGGTGTGCCACCGGCGTAGTACAACTTGGTTT
>Ga0209063_1000833_pt1 | contig 17639 bp, 19 predicted proteins | sample KloWWTmeKNB19Kit_FD_187177 | JGI IMG/M metagenome (GOLD analysis project Ga0209063, IMG submission 187177) | Active sludge microbial communities from Klosterneuburg, Austria, studying microevolution and ecology of nitrifiers - Klosterneuburg... | ecosystem: Engineered > WWTP > Aerobic digester >... | reverse complement strand
GCCGCCTCGAAGAAGTCGGCGAGGCGGTGCCGCATCTCTTGAGTCTCCGGCCGAGCGCGCTGGAAGTCATGGATGCCAACACGCTGAACTTGATCGGGCGGTCGGCGCATGGCATTCCCGCCGATGCGGCCGCCACCCTGCTGGCTGAACTCGACAGCAGCGAAGGCGAGGGCGACCTGCGTGAACGGGCCGATCAGATGGCGGCCATCTGCCGCCGCTATCAGCTGTGCGGCGACCTCACCATCGCCTACGACAAGGAGCAGCGCGACCAGCTCTGGAAAGCCAGAAAGGCCCTGTACCCCACGCTCTACCGGTTCGACCCGCGCAAGAAGCCGATCAACTTCGTGGACGACGTGGTCGTGCCTGCCACACGGATCAGCGAGTTGATCCGCTATCTGGAAACCTTCTTCAAAGGACAGCATGTGCCCGTGGCGATCTTCGGCCATATCGGCAACGGCAACGCCCACATCACACCCTTGCTCGACGTGAACGACCGACAGGACTTCGACAAGATGGTGCAGGCCTATCATGAGATCCACGGGACGGTGCTCTCCCGGTTCGACGGATCCATTTGCGGCGAGCATGGGGACGGTCGCGTGCGGGCCGAATATGTGCGCAAGATGTTCGGGGACGAGTTGTATCAACTCTTCGTGCAAGTGAAACGCACGCTGGATCCCGCGAACGTGATGAACCCGGGCATCAAGATCAGCGAGACGCCGTTTACCGAACACATCGACTACCAGCGGCTGTCCAAGCCCTGTGCGACCTGCGCGAAGTGCAATTCAGTCTGTCCGGTCTACGACGTGTTCCAGTCGGAAGACATGAGCTCACGCGGCTGGTTCGAAATCGTCACGGCGAAGGACTACAGCTACCTCGACTCGAAGCGGGTGGTGGAGGCCTGCTTGAATTGCAAATCCTGCCGCACGATCTGTCCGGCCGGGGTGGATGTGTCGGAGCTGATCCTGCAGCGGCGCGCCGAGAATCCCAATCAGGGCTCGCGCTGGTTTTTTGCCCTGCAATCGAAATTGCCTATATTTGAAGCGATACTTAAACTCTTGGCCAGGACGCAGTCCTGGTGGGATCGGCCGGTTCCGCGCGCGATTCTCGAACGCCTGGCCGCGCCGGTGATGAAGCGCATCGCCTCCACGGCCAAATTTCCGGCGGACATGGTCCTGCCCAAGCTGGCGACGACCCACCTGCGCGACCGGTATCCGGAGCTCACGCAACCGCCCGCGAAGAAGACCGGCTCCCGCGTCGCCTACTTTCATGGCTGCGCCGCGAACTACTTCGACGACGGAGTGGGGGATGCGGTCATTGCCGTCATGCGCAAACATCGCGTAGAACCGGAACTTCCGCCGCAGCGTTGCTCCGGGACGCCGATCGAAACGTATGGGCATGTGGATTTGGTAAAAGACAACGCCCGCTTCAATCTGCAGTCCTTGGCGGGCTATGATCAGGTCGTCACCGGCTGCGCCTCCTGCACGTTGATGCTCAAGGAATACAAGAATTTTTTCGAGAGCGGGCCGGAACAGCAGGCGGCGGAGGCGTTGGCGAAGAAGGTGGTGCATATCACGGAATTTGTGGCGCGATCCGACCGGCATCCCCCAATGGGGACGCCGAAAGGCCAGACCGGGAAGGTGACCTACCATTCTTCCTGTCACCTGCGAGCGGCCGGGGTGACGAAAGAACCTCGGCAGTTGCTCAAACAGCTGCCGGGATCGGACTACGTGGAGATGACCGATGCCGATCGTTGTGCAGGTGGGGCCGGGACCTACATCGTGAAAGATTATGAGACATCGCAGAAGGTTTTCGACCGGAAGCGCCGGAACATCGAGCAGAGCGGGGCAGAGACGGTGGCCACCAGTTGCCCGGCCTGCATGATTCAGCTCAGTAACGGCATGCGCGGCAGCGTGGCCGTGAAACATGTCGCGCAATTACTCAACGACGCCTATGAGGCGGGCGCTGCAACAGAGACAGGACCAGGAACCGGCCAATGACCTTTCGTAAAGTGGATCTGATTTTTGTGGCGCTGGCGCTGCTCGTAGTGGGAGGCGTGGCCCTGCTGCCGTCGCCGCGCGATCGCAACCCGAAGGTGCCGGCCAACAGCGCGCATCAGGCGGTCACGGTGGAGAGTCAGTGTACAACCTGTCATGCCCCCCAAGGTGTGCGGCCTTTGCCGGCGCAACATCCCAAGCGGCAGGACTGCCTGCATTGCCACGCGCGGGAAGGGCGTGAAACGTGAGACGTGAAGCGGGAAATGTAAGACGTGAAAGGTAGAACGTGAAAGGTAAAAAGTAAAACGTGAAACGTCAAACGTGAAATGAACGAGCGAAACTTGTTTCACCTTTTCCGCCTCGCGTTTCACGCATCAACTGAACAGGAGGGCTCATCGACCATGGTAAAGGTGTTAATTCTCGGACCGACGTTACAACAGCGGGTGACTGAGCCGGAAATGGATCTCGAGGTGGATGGGCCGACGGCTGTGAAGATGTTGCTCGAGGCCAATCCGGATTTGGGAGATGCCCTGGCCCCGTTCGTGGTCTGCGGCGAATTGCTCGTGACCGTCAATCGCAAAGTCGGCTCGCTCGACTCTGTGGTGAACGACGGCGACGTGCTGAAAATCGCCCATCAATCCCGCGCCTCCTACGACGGCACCACTGACATTCCCACCTGAGCGGGCGACGGCCTCGAGGGCCGTCGCTCGTGAAGCGTGAAAGGTAACAGGTGAAACGTTTCGGTCCGGTCGGAACGCCTCCCCGGGACCCTACGAGATACGTTTCACGAACGACGAGATACGGTTCCTCTTCCTCCCCTTGGGCCATCCTGGTAGACTGGGCGCCGCGATCGACCGGACCGGGAGCGGGGAAACGATGGCGCGCAACGATCAAGCGGTGCGTCTCTTAGTGGTGTTGAAGCAGCTGGAGGCCTCGCGGCAGGGCCTCACGCTGGAGCAATTGGCGGAGTCGCTGGCGCCCGGATCCACCCGCCATCCCCGCACCCTGCGTCGCGATCTCGCCGCGCTGGAAGAAGCCGGCTACCCCCTCGTCACCGAACGCATCAATGGCCAGACCTGCTGGCGGCTGATGGAGGGATTTCGAAACGTCCCCGGCCTGCGCTTCTCCCCGTCGGAACTCATGGCGCTGACCTTCAGCCGCCGACTCATCACCCCGCTGGAAGGCACGGAACTCCACACCTCGTTGCAGTCTGCTTTGGGCAAAGCCGCTGCGGCTCTGCCCCCGCAGGGCGTGGCGTTGGTCCAGCAACTCGACGGCACCTTCAGCGTAGGCCTCGGTCCGCACAAACGCTATCGGCAACATCGTGAAACCATCGATCGACTCACCAGAGCCATCGCCGACGCCACCACCGTGCAGATTCGTTACGATTCCGCCTCACGCGGGCGCACTACCAGGCGCGAAGTCGATCCCTATCGTCTCTGGTATGCCACCGGCGGCCTCTACCTCATTGCCTATTGCCACCTGCGGCGCGAACCGCGCATGTTCGCCGTCGAGCGGATCAAGTCCGTCACGCCCACCGACCATCCCTATCAGATGCCGCTGCATTTCGATCTCGACGCCTTCGTGCAAGATGCGCTGACGGTCATGCGCGGGCCGCGCATCGAGGTGGAATTGGAATTCAACAAGGCCACCGCCGCCTGGGTAAAGGATCGAGTCTGGCACGCCACGCAGGAGACCAAACGAACCAAAGCCGGAGACCTGCGGATGACCCTCTCCGTGGCCGATACCCGAGAGCTGGTCGGGTGGGTGCTGAGCTTCGGCAGCGGGGTGAAGGTGCTCAAACCGGACAGCCTGCGGGAAGCCGTGCGTCAGGAAGCGCAACGGATCGCGGCGCAAGGGGAGTGAGGGGGCGAGAGGGGTGCCATAAGACAAGGCCGAAGTTGAAGAATTGACCCTGTAGTGCGCGGGTTGTTGCATACAGGCCGTGTGATCCCGCCGTCAGCCTTGCGATGGAGGCCGTATTAGCGTATATACGAGAATGTGTTCACGTGGGACATCACCAACTATGAGAAACATGGCGTTTCGTTTGAAGAGGCAACCACCATTTTCGTCGATGCCGATGCGCTGGACGGGGATGATCTGCGACACTCTGCGCATGAACGACGCCGCCGGCGGATAGGCCAATCTCTGTCAGGGCGAATCCTCTTTGTGGTGTATACGATACGAAGGAGAGGCCATGAGAAAGAAACCATCCGGCTCATCAGCGCAAGGCAGGCGAGTCGAAAAGAGCGTCAAGCATATACCGGACTCGCAAATTGATTTCTCCGATATCCCGGAAGCGACGGACGCAGAGTTGAAACGTATGCGTCGAGTCGGCCGGCCGGCCAGCGGCATGGCCAAGCAGTTGATCGCCATTCGTCTGTCCCCGAAACTTCTGAGCCAGCTGCGCAGGATGGCTGCCAAGCAGGGGAAGCCGTATCAATCCTTGATTCATGAACTCCTAGCGAAAGCGGCCGCAAAAGCTGCGTAGAACTTTCCGCGGGCACTTCAAATGAAGAACACAAAACGAGCCAAGCTGGAAGCGGCCGGATGGGCTGTCGGGTCGGTGAAGGAGTTCCTGGGCCTGTCCGAGGCAGAGTCTGCGCTCATCGATATAAAGTTAGCGCTCAGTCGGAGTCTGAAAGATCGACGAACTAAACAGGGTGTGTCACAAGTTCAACTGGCTGAGCGCCTCCAATCCAGCCAATCCAGGGTGGCGAAGATGGAAGCCGGCGACCCCTCCGTGTCCATTGACCTCTTGGTCAGCTCGCTCTTGCTCCTCGGCGCCAGCTCCGCCGATCTTGCCAAAGCGATCAGCGTCGAAGGCCGCAGCAAAAAGGGGCGGGCAGCGTAACTTTACGGTCGTGCCCATACCGCCGTATACGCCAAACATGTTCAAAGCCTGTTCCCAAGCTTCAGTCTTTTTTGTTCCCGCTATCGCTCATATGTTTCTATTTCCCTCGTATTTTACGTCGTATGTCTTACAGTTCCCGATCTACGTTTTACGCCTCACAGTTCACCTTTCACGGCATCCTGTCCCCCAGCGAGATACGGTTCACGAGATACGATCCCCCAGATTTCGAGGTCCGGCCATCGGCCATAAGCCATGAGCTCTTCCTCTAGCACGATGCGCTTCCTCCCGCCATACGCCATAAGCTATCAGCTCTCGCTTCCGACCGAGCTACACTGCTAGCGGGGGCTTTCCAGCTGGCCTTCCCCACGGGTTTTGGCTACACTATGCACAGGAGACAGGTGATGAGCATCCGACAATCACTCCAGTCCAAGCGAGCGCAGATTCTCACCATTGCTGCACGCCACGGTGCGCGGAAGGTGAGAGTGTTTGGATCGGTCGCGCGTGGAACCGCTCGTCCGAGCAGTGACATCGACTTCCTCGTTGAGATGGAGGAAGGTCGAAGCCTGCTGACCATGCGGCACTGATCCTCGATCTGGAGCGATTGCTGAAACGGTCGGTCGATGTGGCCTCCGAACGCGGGCTTCGACGTGTGGTTCGAACAGAGGTCTTGAAAGACGCGATCGCGTTATGAAGGATGATCGAAACCGCTCTCTATGTCCCTCGGCCCGCGTCTGACATCTCACGTGCCATTGCTGGCGTTCTAGGCAGGAATTGGCTAGACTACCTCGCGATGCCTGAACTCTGCCGTTTTTTGGGGATGATCATCACGATGTATTACGACGATCATGCACCGCCTCATTTTCACATTCGCTATGGGGATTACAAGGCAATCATGGGCATCGATTCTCTCATGCTCTTGGATGGATACCTGCCTCCACGGGCATTGGGACTGGTTGCGGAGTGGGGCGCCTTACACCGGGATGAATTGTGGGAAGACTGGTCATTGGCCGAACAGCGAGCGCCGCTGAAAAAAATTAAACCGCTGGAGTAAGAGCCATGCTCAAAGACCTTGTCGAAGCCGCGCCTCTTGACGGGTATCGAGTGCGGCTGCGATTTGAAGACGGCATCGAGGGCGAGCTGGACCTAGCCACAATCATTCACTTTGAGGGTGTCTTCGCTCCACTCAAGGACCTGGTTCGGTTCAGAGAACTCGCAGTCCATCCAGATCTGGGGACCATTTACTGGCCCAACGGTGCCGATCTCGATCCGGTTGTGCTCTACACGCGGATCACCGGGGCGCCGCTTCCCAAGTACGAAGCCAAAGCGATCCACTGACTCCCATGGCCTACCTGTCGCTAGTCTGTGGAGGCTCCTATCCGTCTCCCCGTTTCCCAATTTAGCACCCATCACTCAACTGCAACACCTTTCATGTCCCTCCGTTCCTGATCCGAACAGTGCTCTGTTGCTTTCATCTTTTTCCCGTCTCGCCCCCCATTATGACCCCGGATGTCACGGCAGGGGAGTATGCTGTCGGCATGACGTACACAGACAGAAGGGAGGCAATGATGCGACACGCAGCACTGATCGGCGCATTCCTGCTGATGGCAATGACCGGGACAGGGCGGGCAGAGCCCGGCTTCGACGAGAAGTACGAGCGAGACTTTAATATCTTCAACCCCATCAACCAGTATCAGCCCACTAACCCGCTGAATCCCATCAATGCCTACGACCCGGCGAATCCATTTAATCCAATCAACCGGTTCGATCCAGACAACCCAGCCAATTCGATCAACCAGTTCAACTTCAACAATCCCTTCAACCCGGTCAATCGCTACCGCCCCGAGAATCCGTTGAATCCGATCAATGAGTTCAATCCCACCGTACCGTTTGCGCCGTTGGATGGTGGGGGAGGGATGGGGAAGAGGCGGTGAGGCGACACATGCCTTTCCCCATTCCAGCGAACGACGCTTCACGAGCGACGATCCCCAGTCCCCTAGGCACCCACCAGTCGCTGTTGCCGGTAAAAACGCGAGTGAATAAAGGCGTGGGAAAGAGTATCCTGCGGCGCAAACTGCACGATTGTGTCTGGGGGAATGAAGCTGCATGTTCGAACAAGCATTTAGAAATATCGACGACGTACTCAGAAAAGAAGCCGGGTGCACGACCGAGCTGGACTATACCGAGCAGACCTCCTGGCTGTTGTTCCTCAAGTACCTCGATGGGCTGGAGCAGGATAGGGCAGACGAGGCCAAGCTGGAGGGCAAACGCTACAGCTTCATCCTGGACAAAGACTACCGATGGGAAAGCTGGGCCGCACCGAAAGGTAAAGACGGCAAACTCGATCACAACAAGGCGATGACGGGCGACGATCTGCGCGACTTCGTCACTCTCAAGCTGTTTCCTTATCTCCATAGCTTCAAGCAGAAGGCCAGCGGACCGAACACCATCGAATACAAGATCGGCGAGATCTTCGGCGAGATCAAAAACAAGATCCAGAGCGGCTACAACCTGCGCGAGATCATCGACCACATCGACGAACTGCGCTTCCTCTCGCAAAAAGAGAAGCACGAGCTCTCGCACCTCTACGAAGCCAAGATCAAGAACATGGGCAACGCCGGGCGCAACGGCGGCGAATACTACACCCCGCGCCCGCTGATCCGCGCGATGGTCCAGGTGGTGAAACCGAAGATCGGCGAGCGCATCTATGACGGCGCCTGCGGATCGGCGGGCTTCCTCTGCGAAGCGTTCGACTATCTGACTGCCAAGGGCAACCTCTCGACAAAGGATCTCAAGACGCTGCAGGAAAAGACTTTCTATGGGAAAGAGAAGAAGTCGCTCGCCTACGTGATCGCGATCATGAACATGATCCTGCACGGCATCGAGGCGCCGAACATCATCCACACCAACACGCTTACCGAAAACCTCGCCGACATTCAGGAGAAGGATCGCTACGACGTCGTGCTGGCCAATCCGCCCTTCGGCGGGAAAGAGCGGAAGGAAGTGCAGCAGAACTTCCCCATTCGCACCGGCGAGACGGCCTTTCTCTTTCTCCAGCATTTCATCAAGAGCCTTAAGGCGGGCGGACGCGGCGGTGTGGTGATCAAGAATACGTTTCTCTCCAACGGCGATAACGCCTCGGTGAGTTTGCGGAAGCTGCTGCTGGAAAGCTGCAATCTCCACACAATTCTGGATTGTCCCGGCGGCACGTTCCAGGGCGCGGGCGTGAAAACCGTTGTCCTATTTTTCGAAAAGGGCGCACCGACGAGAATGGTTTGGTACTACCAGCTCGACCCGGGCCGCAGCCTCGGCAAGACCAACCCGCTGAATGACGACGATCTCAAAGAGTTCATCAAGCTGCAAAAGACCTCAGCCGATTCGCCCAAGTCCTGGAGTCTGGACGTCAAAAGCATCGACCAGAAGACCTTCGACCTCTCCGTGAAGAACCCGAACGGCGACGAGGAAGTCATGCACCGCAGCCCGCAAGAGATCATGCAAGAAATTGCCTTGCTGGACGCTGAGAGTGCTGAAGTGCTTGGGAACATCAAGGCGCTGCTGAAATGAAGAGGGGGTGGCAAATACGCCCGCTCGAAGAGCTCGTTGTGCAGGACAAAGCCGGCATCAAGATCGGGCCATTCGGAAGCCAGCTAAAGAAGTGCGATCTGGTATCCAATGGGATTCACGTCCTCGGCATTGAGAACGTACTTAGCGGTAAATTTGACGAACTAGGTGAACGCTACATCTCACAGGAAAAGTTTCAGACATTGGAGTCTGTCGAGGTTGTCCCCGGCGACTTGTTGCTCACCATGATGGGGACAATTGGCAAGGTTGCCGTTGTTCCTCCATCGATACGTCGGTCAATCATGGACTCGCATCTGTTGAGAATGAGGCCCGACCAGCGCGTCATCCGAACAGATTACTTGGCTTGGGCAATTCAGGGCAGCACCGCTGTCCTTGATGCGATTGAAGCCCAAGCCCACGGCGCGATCATGAAGGGGTTAAATTCTGCTATCGTTCGCTCCCTTCCAGTCCCCGTCCCCCCACTGGCGGAGCAGCAGCAGATCGTGGGGAAGCTGGAGGAAGCATTTGACGGCCTCGCCATCGCCACGGCCAACGCCGAACGGAACCTCCGCAACGCCCGCGCCCTCTTCGAAAGCCACCTCGAATCCGTCTTCACCAGGCGCGGCGATAGTCCCGTAGTGCCGATTGGCGATGTTGCAGAAGTGTTCGACGGACCGCATGCGACTCCCAAAACGGTTGATGCTGGCCCGGTGTTTTTAGGGATTAGCGCGCTCCAAGATGGAAAGATCAACCTCGGAGAAACCCGGCATGTAACGCTACAAGATTTCCGGCAGTGGACTCGCCGCGTCAAGCCACAGTCTGATGACGTTGTTTTCTCATATGAAACACGGCTAGGTCAGGCGGCGATCATTCCGGAAGGGCTTGAATGTTGTCTTGGCAGGCGCATGGGATTGGTTCGCGTCAATCGAAAGCGAGTAGATCCTCGATTTTTTGTCTACCAATACATTTCGCCACCTTTTCGGAAGTTCGTCGATAGCAAGACGGTGCGTGGTGCGACCGTGGATCGCATCGCACTTAAGGAGTTCCCTTCCTTCCCAATCAGCTTGCCATCTCTTTCTGAACAGGAACGAATGACAAACCGGCTTGATAAGCTCAGGGCCGAAACTCAACGCCTCGAATCCATCTGCCGGCAAAAGCTCGCCGCGCTGGGCGAGTTAAAGAAGTCGCTGCTGCACCAGGCCTTCAGCGGACAGCTATAACAAGAGCACCCTCATGAGCGAGATTAGCATCTACGAAACGAACAGCGGCAGCATCGAAGTCAGGCTTGAGCGCGAGACGGTTTGGCTTTCTCAGGAGCAGATGGCTGCCTTGTTCGATGTCCAGAAGGCGGCGGTCTCGAAACATCTTAGAAACATCTTCGCCAGTGGGGAATTGGAGCGAGACTCAACTGTTTCCAAAATGGAAACAGTTCAACAGGAGGGAAAACGCAGGATTGCCAGACAGATAGAGCATTTCAATCTGGATGCCGTCATTTCTGTCGGCTATCGAGTGAATTCCACCCGTGCGACCCGTTTCCGCCAATGGGCCACCCGCATTCTGCGCGAGCACCTCACCCAAGGGTATACCATCAGTCGCCAGCGGTTCGAAGCCAATGCCCGCGAGTTGGAAGCGGCCCTGCAACTGGTGCGAAAAGCCGCGCGCAGCCCTGAACTTCAAGCCGACATGGGGCGTGGGCTGGTTGATATCGTCACGCGCTATGCGCAGACCTTTGTGCTGCTGCAACGCTATGACGAAGGGCTGCTGACTGAGCCACCGACGACGACGGGCGGAACGCTGTTTACAGTGGCGGAAGCTCGTGCGGCATTGGCCGGGCTCAAGGCAGACCTGATCGCTCGCGGCGAAGCGTCCACGCTCTTCGCCCAGGAACGGCAAGAGGCTTTTGAGGCGCTGCTTGGGAACCTCGACCAGAGTGTGTTTGGCGAACCGGCTTACCCGAGCGTGGAGTCCAAAGCTGCCCATCTCCTGTACTTCGTCATCAAGAATCACCCGTTTGCGGATGGCAACAAACGGAGCGGGGCCTTTCTATTCGTCGATTTCCTCAATCGCAATGGCCGCCTGCTGGATCGCACCGGGCAACCGGTGATCAACGACATCGGTTTGGCGGCGTTGGCGCTGTTGGTTGCCGAATCCAACCCATCCCATAAAGACACGATGATCCGCCTGATCATGAACATGCTGGCACAGGGAACGTAAGTGAACGAAGCCGAAACCAGAGCCGAGCACATCGACCCAGCGCTGAAGGCGGCGGGGTGGGGCGTGCTGGAGGGAAGCCGCGTGCTGCGCGAATATCCCATCACGCTGGGCCGCATAGAAGGCTTGGGGCGGCGTGCGAAGCCGCTGATCGCCGATTACGTCCTCGTCTACCGGAATACCAAGCTTGCCGTGATTGAAGCCAAGGCCTGGGATGAAGCGTTGACTGAAGGCGTCGCGCAAGCAAAACAGTATGCCGGGAAACTCGCCGTCCGCTTCAGCTATGCCACCAACGGCCAAGGGATCTATGGCATCGACATGGAGACGGGCAAGGAAGGCGAGTGGCCGCACTATCCCAGCCCGGATGAACTCTGGTCACGCACGTTCGCCAAGCAGGACGCCTGGCGGGACCGCTTCGCCTTAGTGCCATTCGAGGATAAGGCCGGCTCGCACCCGGGCCGCTACTATCAGGATATCGCCGTTGAACGGGTGATGGCGGCTGTCGCTGCTGGTAAGCCGCGCGTGCTGTTGACGCTGGCGACCGGCACGGGCAAGACCTTCATCGCCTTCCAGATCGCCTGGAAACTCTTTCAGAGTCGCTGGAACCTGAGCCGGGAACCGTCGCGCCGTCCGCGCATTCTCTTCCTGGCCGACCGGAACATTCTCGCCGATCAGGCCTACAACGCCTTCTCCGCGTTTCCCGAGGATGCGCTTGTCCGGATCGCTCCCGACGACATTCGCAAGAAAGGCAGAGTGCCGAAGAACGGAAGCCTATTCTTCACGATCTTTCAGACGTTCATGAGCGGCCCACCGAAGGATGGTAAGCCATCGCCCTATTTCGGCGAGTACCCGCCGGACTTCTTCGACTTCATCGTCATCGACGAGTGCCATCGCGGCGGGGCGAACGATGAAAGCAACTGGCGGGACATTCTCGAATACTTCGCGCCCGCCGTGCAGCTCGGCCTGACCGCCACGCCCAAGCGCAAAGATAACGTGGATACCTATGCCTATTTCGGCGAGCCGGTCTTTATTTATTCGCTGAAGGACGGTATCAACGACGGCTACCTGACGCCCTTCAAGGTGAAGCAAATTTCCACGACGCTCGACGACTATGTCTACACGCCCGACGACAAGCTGATCGAGGGGGAGATCGAAACCGGGAAGCGTTACACCGAACCGGACTTCAATAAGATCATCGAGATCAAGGAACGGGAAGCGCACCGGGTCAAGCTCTTCATGGACCTGATCAATCAGCAAGAGAAGACGCTGGTCTTCTGCGCCACTCAAGACCATGCGCTGGCGGTGCGCGATCTGATCAATCAAATGAAGACTGGCACAGATCCAAACTACTGCCAACGGGTGACGGCCAACGACGGTGCGCTCGGCGAGCAGCACTTACGGGATTTTCAAGACAACGAGAAGACCATTCCGACAATCCTCACCACCTCACAGAAACTTTCCACCGGCGTGGACGCGCGGAACATCCGGAACATTGTGCTGATGCGTCCGATCAACTCCATGATCGAGTTCAAGCAGATCATCGGGCGCGGCACCAGGCTCTACGACGGCAAGGACTACTTCACGATCTACGATTTCGTGAAGGCGCACCACCATTTCAATGACCCGGAGTGGGACGGCGAGCCGATAGAGCCGGACCCAACGCCTGCCCCTCTCCCGCCGCGACCGGATCTATTGCCGGACAGGGTTCGCGAAAAGCCTGCCGAATACGCCAAACGACAAAAGATCAAAGTGAAGTTGGCCGACGGCAAGGCGAGGATGATTCAGCACATGATGGTCACATCCTTCTGGCACCCTGACGGCACGCCGATGTCGGCCCAGCAATTTATGGAACTGCTCTTTGGCAAGCTGCCTGAGTTCTTCAAAGACGAAGCGGAACTGCGCGCCTTGTGGAGCCTGCCGGACACGCGAGCCAAACTCCTGGAGCGGTTGGCCGAGAAAGGTTTTGGCAAGGAGCAGATGGCCGAGATGCAGAAGATTATCGACGCCGAGAGAAGCGACCTCTTCGATGTGCTGGCGCACGTGGCCTATGCGCTCCCGCCGTTGAGCCGGGAAGATCGCGCCTCAAAGGCCAAGGTAGAAATCAGCCACCACTTCAACAGCAAGCAGCAGGTCTTTCTCGACTTCGTGCTCTCGCATTACGTCACGGTCGGCGTGGAGGAACTTGATCAGGAAAAACTGACTCCGCTGCTGCGCCTCAAGTACCACAACTCCATCGCCGATGCCGTGGCCGATCTGGGAAAGCCGGAGGAGATCGGTCAGGTGTTCGCTGGATTTCAGAAGTATCTGTATCAGCCTCAGATGCAGGCAAATCCATGACTACCATATGAGCAATGAACAGACAACGGTGACAGTCATGCAACAAGGGGATCCGCATGCCAGATGAAGAAGATAAAGAAAAACTCAAAAGTGTCGCGCAACAGATATTACGTCCACTGCCAGTAAAGCTAAGAGGGCTCGCCAATGTTCGCACGGAAGCCAAGCTGAAGGAGTCTTACACCAACGGGTGGCGCGTAGAACTTGGATCTTTGAAGCACCGGAATCTACGATTTGAGGTCTGGTTTTGTCAGTACCCCAAACACGGCCAGCGATTTTTCTGGTACGGATTGTATGCAGCACAAGCTGAAAACCTTCGTGCATTTGTCGATGTATTACCTGAGTCCCTGCGGCCTGTTAAACAGCTCTCAGGTTTGGATATGCGGCCAGCAACTGGCTCCAGTCGGGACTATGTTTTAAAGCGGCCACTGGAAAGGGAACTTTTTAACTTTCCAATATACGAGGAATACCAAGAGTCTGGGCAGAGGGGTTCCTTCTACGGGAAATTCGATTCCTCCTTGTCGGAAGACAACGATGCAATAGCGGCTATCGTAGTGCGCGCGCTGTCATTCTTCGAGGAAGTCTTTGCGAGTTTTAGTGGGACGAAAGCGGCAGCAGATAGTGGCGCACCTGATGAGTCAGAAGCTTATAGAGCCATCGAACGGCGTGTCGTAGAGCAGCACTTGGCACGAGAGCGCAGCCGCGAATTGGCAGAACGTTGCAAGCGGCGAGATAACTATCGCTGTCAAGTGTGCGAGATGACATTCAGGGAAGTCTATGGAGATATAGGAAAGACTTTCGCTGAAGCGCACCATGTCATCCCTCTCAGTAAACTTTCTGACACGGTTGAGTCTTCTCTTGACCACCTCATCACGGTCTGTCCGAACTGCCACCAGATGCTACACCGACTGGACGGTGAGGCGGGGGATGTCCCGAAGCTGCGAAGAATGTTACACCGCCGATGAATAACCATAAACCAGTCCTCAACCAGGGGCAGGCCTTGAAATCAAACATTCTGACCTGGCGGGAGTTTATCCCTCCCGTGAGCCCCACACCTCGGTGCCTTCGGCTTGTTCACCGTCAGCCACGCCCTCTCACGCATCGCTTGCCTCTGATCTTCCTTCCCCACCACGCCGCTGATGGTTCGATCCTATCCTTTGCCCTCTCCCCAAATTGATCCTTCGCGGACTGCCTGTTATCCTCAATCGTGATGGTGTGCCAGTGCAATGCTCACCCCTCAGGGAGGACCTCATGAAGCCGATGACTCCAGCGATGCTCCTGAGGGCGTTGACCATGTTTCGCGGGTTCACACAGACCGCGGCGGAGTACCTCAGGGACAAAGAGCGGCTTCGTCATCTGTTGGCCGCGGCGGTATCGATCGCGCAAGGGCGCGGTGGCAAGCTGTTGAACGACCTTCAATTATTGGTGCGGCTCCTGAAAGCGTCCGTAAGCGGAGCCTATACCGGCTTTTCGGTTCACAAGCTCGTCACCATCGTGGCGGCGATTCTGTATCTCATCAGCCCGCTCGATGTGATCCCCGACTTCATTCCTGTGGTCGGTTATGCGGATGATGCGGCGGTGATTGCCTGGGTGCTGAACAGCATTGCTGAAGAACTGAAGGACTTTAAGAATTGGGAACAGGGCACGTGACCGGAAGAAGTCCTGCGACGTGAGTAGGCTTTTGCACGAAATTCCCTGTTAGAATGGCCACCCTCACGAAGATGTGATCAAGGAAAGGCCTGCGATGTCGAAGCCCTCACAATCGAATGCCGTGCTTGTGGCGATCCGCACCCCCCGCGTGACTGCGGAGGAGCTGGACAGTTCGCTGCAAGAGCTCACCCGTCTGGTCAAAACCCTCGGGTACCAGGTCGTGGGCCGTGTGACGCAAAAGCGGAGTTCCGATCGATATGCCGCGGTCCTGGGGCAGGGCAAACTTGCCGAATTGGCGCAATGGACCGGTGGGTCCGGGAAAATCGAATCGGCGTTTGCACGGCCGAAGCACAAAGGGGCGTCGAAGTTCGAGGCGGAGGATTCGGACGTCACGGAAGAATCGGACGACGACGAATCGGACGACACCATCGAGCCTTCCCCCGGCCCGCGCGAGCAGGCGCAAATCGTCATCGTGGACTGTGACCTGTCGCCGTCCCAATTGAAAAACCTGGAACGTGCCGCCGGCGTGCCGGTGCTCGATCGGACCGGGGTCATCATTGAGATTTTCAGCCGGCACGCGCGAACCAGAGCGGCCCGGCTGCAGGTGGAGATCGCGCGCCTCAATTATCTTGCGCCCCGGCTGCGGGAAACCGGAGGCGGCAGCGAGCGGCAGGGCGGGGGAGTCGGCGGCAAAGGAGCCGGGGAGACGAGTCTGGAGCTCGATAAGCGCAGAATCCGCGATCGCACGAAGGAACTCCGGGAGGAATTGGCGGCGATCGGGGACGAGCATCAGACGCGCCGTGCGAGGCGGGAACACGAATTGACGGTCGCGCTCGTCGGGTACACCAATGCCGGGAAATCCTCGCTCATGCGGGCGATGACGGGCAGTGAAGTGCTCGTGGCCGACAAGCTGTTCGCCACGCTCGATACCACGATCCGGCCCTTGTATCCTGAGACGTGTCCGAAGGTCCTCCTGTCCGATACGGTGGGTTTCATCAAAAAGCTCCCGCATGACCTGGTGGCCTCGTTCAAGTCGACGCTGGATGAAGCGGCCAGTGCTTCGCTCTTGCTGTTTGTCGTCGATGCCTCCGACCCGTCCTTTCGCTCCCAACTCGACGTCACGCGGAAGGTGTTGGCCGAAGTCGGCGCCACAGAGGTTCCCAGCCTGTTGGTGTTGAATAAACGGGATCGTCTCGCGCCGGAGGAACTCGCGGCCTTGAAGGCGGAGTATCCCGACGCCATTGTGCTGTCCACGAGAAACAAGGACGATCTGCAGGCGCTCCGTGAGCGCATCATGGGGTACTTTGAGAGCGATATGCTCGACGAGGAATTGCGCATTCCCTTTACCGCTCAAGGGGTCGTTGCGGAGATCCGCGCCAAGATGCGTATCCTGTCCGAGGAATATGATGCCGAAGGACTCACGATACGAGTGCGATCGACCCCTGAGAACCTGACTGCCATCAAAAAGAAGCTCGCGCGATGAGGCGCGGATTCCACCCCATTTAGGGTCAGGTCTTGCAATCAAACAATTGATCGAGGGAGGTCAGCATGAAATCTTTTCCGGGGGGCATCTTAGGCGGCGATGTCAGGCCCCGGGCGGTTTGAGTGGAAGTACGGCCCGGAGAAGATGGTTCAGCGGGCTGATCTGTCAGTACGGGTATCAGTCGGCTGTGATTGCGGAACACTTGGGGAACAATCGCAGCCCACCGAAGCTTTCATCAGCTACCTCGTTTCCTCTCAACATGGAATCCCTGGTTCGAATTTAGTCATCCGCCTATCCAGCCTGCGTTCCCCACATGACTCACAGAGGCCCGGTGGCAGGGGATTTTCCCAGTATGTCCTCCTTCTCATGAGGGTTACGGTAAGAGTTGACACCGACTCAGTGACAACATGGGAGGGTATATGATGAAACGAAGTGTTGAAATGCTGCTCGTCGCAGCCCTGGTTAGCGGAGGGGGAGGACTCGCGTTTGCGGCCGATCCCATGAAAGAGAAGGAAGCCACGCCGAGCATCGGTGAGCGGATCACCAAGGATGCCGTCAAGGGCACCCTCATGAAGATGGACGGCGAGTTTTATCAGATCAGAAATACAGACGGGGAACTCGTCAAAGTGCATGTGGACAAGAGCACGAAGCTCGACAAGGTGGTCGAAGGCGATATGGTCAAGGCCTATGTCACCGATAAAGGCCACGTGACCACGTTGCAACGGGTTGAGCCCTAATCCCATTCCGAAGTAGTCCGGGGCGGTGGGCTTGCGAGCCTGCCCACCGCCCCGCTCGGGCGGGCGGTGAAGGCGACAGAAAGGGCTGCCCGGTCGCGCTCCTCTCGCTTCAGAGTTCAGATTCTGGACATTCGGCGCAATCCCGCGTAGATTTTCCTGCCGTGGCCGCTGCAGCTCCGAAACATTTTTCGATGCTCCGCGAGTTTCATCTGGCCGACGTGCTCACGCTGGGCAACGCCGCCTGCGGGCTCGCGGCCGTGTTCTTCGCCATGCACTACATGGGCAGCGGGTCTCCGACCCATTTCTTCGCCGCCACGACCCTGGCGCCGGCGGCCCTGCTCTTTGATTGGTTGGACGGCCGGGTTGCTCGATGGCGGCATCAGCAGTCAGTGCTCGGGCGGGAGTTGGATTCGCTGGCCGACATCATCTCATTCGGAGTCGCACCGGCAGCACTCGGATTCGCCGCCGGTCTAAGAGGAGGGTGGGACTGGATCGCGCTGACGTACTTCGTCTGCTGCGGGGTGAGTCGCCTGGCCCGGTACAACGTGACTGCCGAGAGCCTCTCCGCGGGTCGGGAGAAGGTGGCTTATTTCGAAGGCACCCCCATTCCCACCACCGCGCTGTTGACCGGCGTCCTAGCCCTGGCCGCCTGGCAGGAGCGACTCGGCGAACATCTCTATTGGGGTGTCTGGACCGTCGGGCCCGGCGACCTGCATCCCCTGTCCCTGATGTTCGTCCTCTCCGGCACCCTGATGATCAGCAAAACCCTCCACATCCCCAAACTGTAGACGTCGCACTATTTCTATTTAGGGTCAGGT
>Ga0209063_1000832_pt1 | contig 17642 bp, 18 predicted proteins | sample KloWWTmeKNB19Kit_FD_187177 | JGI IMG/M metagenome (GOLD analysis project Ga0209063, IMG submission 187177) | Active sludge microbial communities from Klosterneuburg, Austria, studying microevolution and ecology of nitrifiers - Klosterneuburg... | ecosystem: Engineered > WWTP > Aerobic digester >... | reverse complement strand
AATCCGCCACTTCACAAAGCCCCGAACCGTTAGCGGCAAGTATAACCGACACTACCCAAGACTTTCTAACTGCTTAAAGACAGGAATTAACGACTTCCCTTTTTCGGTAAGATTATATTCTATATGCAAAGGCTTTTGCTGAATGACAACTTTTTCTAACAGCCCGACTTCTTCTAACTCTCTTAAAGCGACAGACAAAGTTTGTTTGTTAGAACCTTCAATTTGACGCAACAAACTACTAAAACGCAAAGGTGCTTCAACAGCCAAACGAAAAATTTCAGGTTTCCATTTGCCAGACAGCGACTTCAAAAGCCCTTGTGCAGGACAAGTTTCGTTATCAATAATTTCTTTTTTGGTAGTCATAATTTTCTGACTTATTGCGTAGTTGAATATAAGTCCTCAACTTTGCACAAAGATAAACAAATGGTGTAAGACACTTTACAAAAAATGAAATTAACTTATCTTATTTTAATCACAACATTCACAATCGGCAATACAAGTTGTCATTCTCAAAACAAAAAAAATATGCAAGAGCAAAACAATCCTTTAATGTGCGACCCAGAAAGTGGTATTTGCGAAATACCTACTAACAAAATAAGTTCAGCAGAAAGCAGTTTGATAAAATCAGACAAGAAACCAGTAAAAATAATCTATTACACCGACCCTATTTGCTCTTCTTGTTGGGGAATTGAGCCACAATTACGAAAACTCAAATTGGAATATGGAAACAATATTGAAGTTGAATACAGAATGGGTGGTTTGCTACCTAATTGGAGTTATAATAGTGGTGGCATTAGCAAACCTTCTGATGTTGCTCACCATTGGGACGAAGTAAGTGTTTATTATGATATGCCAATAGACGGAAATGTTTGGCTTGAAGACCCATTAAATTCCTCATATCCACCTTCAATTGCTTTTAAAGCAGCACAAATGCAAGACAATGAAAAAGCAATTTTGTTTCTTCGTGAAATACGAGAAATGGTATTTCTTCAAAAAAAGAATATCACAAAATGGGAACATTTAGAATTAGCAGGAAAAAAAGTTGGGCTTGACATTGTTAAGCTCAAAACGGATTATGAAGGAAAAGCAAAAGAACTTTTTGAAGAAGATTTAAAATTAGGCAGAGAATTAGGTGTAAGAGGTTTTCCAACAATGTTTTTTACAGACACAACAGGACAGAAAGAAATGGTTTATGGCTCAAAACCATACAGCACATTTGAGAGTACTTTGCTTAAATTGTTTCCTACTGCTACCAAAACAAGCTATGACAAGACTTGGAATGCTGTATTTTCAAAATACAATTCATTGACAGCAAAAGAATTTTCTGAACTAACAGGAACACCACGAAACGAAAGTGAAAAATATTTGGACGACTTAACAGCGAAAGGACAATTAGAAAAACTGACAACAAAAAATGGAGCAATGTGGACTTTGAAGAATACCAGCCGCTAACAAGGTATTGGCAAAAGCAGGGCTGACGGAAGTATATCAACATTTGTACTTCTATCAGCTTTTGTGCAATATTTGAGCTGACGTTTTTCAAAGCCCTGCCTTCGCCAATACCCAAACCGTTGGCAGCAAGGCTAACGGAACTCGGAGCTAAACACAACATTCCGACATAAAAAATTCCGTTTTGACTTGTTGCCGTAAATCGGACAACAATGGCGGAAGCGGCACAGAACAAAAATTTACAAGAAGCAAAGAAAAATAAGAAAGACGAGTTTTACACCCAACTTTCTGACATCGAAAGAGAGTTGAAGTATTACAAGCAACACTTCAAAAACAAAGTTGTTTACTGCAACTGTGACGACCCGAGAGTTAGTAATTTCTTTCACTACTTTTCATACAACTTTGAAAAACTCGGGCTTAAAAAACTTATAGCAACTTGCTACAAAAACCAAAGTATGGACTTGTTTAGTCAAAACGACAGCGAACAAGCCATTTACTTGGAATATACGGGCGACAAAAACGGAAACTTCGTTCCCGACCCAAACGAAATAGGAATAAAACAACTAAAAGGCGATGGCGATTTTCGCAGTAAAGAAAGTATCAGCTTGCTAACGCAAGCCGATATTGTCGTTACTAACCCGCCTTTTTCTTTATTCCGTGAATATGTTGCACAACTCATCGAATATGACAAGAAATTTGTAATTGTCGGACATCAAAACGCAATTACTTACAAAGAAATTTTTCCGTTAATCAAAGAAAACAAACTTTGGTTGGGATACGGCTTTAAGGGCGGAGCGGGTCATTTTATCAACGAACATTATGAAGATTACGCAACGGCAACAGACCGAAAAGAAGGAATGATACGAGTTTCGGGAGTTCATTGGTTTACAAATCTTGACTTAAACAAACGTCACGAAGATTTAATTCTTTACAAAACATACAACAAAAAGGAATATCCGAAATACGATAATTACGATGCAATTGAAGTTTCTAAAACAAAGGATATTCCTATGGACTACGCAGGTGTAATGGGCGTTCCCATTACATTTATGGACAAATACAATCCTGACCAATTTGAAATAATTGGGGCAACTGAAAGCGAAGGAAAAGGATTTTCAAACGGACTTTGGGACGAAAAAAGCAGAGTTGCACAACCGTTAATAAACCAAAATCGAGTTTACAAAAGGATTTTTATCAAGCACAAGAAATTATGAAAATAGAACTAAAAGAAATTTCTATCCGAGAACTTACAAACGGCTATCAAGACAACGAAGAAAACGGAGTTGTAGGTTTTGGTGGCAAGTTGGACGTTCGTCCGCCTTATCAACGTGAATTTATATACAAAGACAAGCAACGTGAAGCCGTGATTAACACCGTTACAAAAGACTTTCCACTAAATGTAATGTATTGGGCTGTCCGTGAGGACGGAAATTTTGAAGTTATTGACGGACAACAGCGAACAATCTCAATCAGCCAATTTGTTGAGGGCGACTTTGCCTATAACAACCGCTATTTTCACAACTTGCAACAAGACGAAAAAGAACAGATTTTAAATTACAAATTGATGGTTTACTTATGTTCAGGAACGGACAGCGAAAAATTGGAGTGGTTCAAAACTATCAACATTGCAGGCGAAAAATTAACTGAACAAGAATTGCGAAACGCAGTTTATTCAGGAAGTTGGGTAAGCGATGTAAAACGTTATTTTTCTAAAAACGGTTGTGCGGCTTACAGTTTGGGAGGCGACTACTTAAACGGTTCGCCAATTCGACAAGACTTTTTGGAAACCACAATCAAATGGATAAGCAATGATGACATTGAAAATTATATGGCGACACATCAACACGACCCAAACGCAAATGAGTTGTGGCTGTATTTTCAAAACGTCATAAATTGGGTAAAAGTTGTTTTTCCGAAATACAGAAAAGAAATGAAAGGCGTTGCTTGGGGCGTTCTTTACAACGAATTTCACAAACAAAGTTTTGACTCTAAAAAGTTGGAAAAACAAATTGCCGAACTTATGCAAGACGAAGATGTTACCAACAAAAAGGGAATTTACGAATACGTTTTGACAGGTAAAGAACGCTACTTAAACATTCGTGCATTTACGGACAATCAAAAACGTGAAGCATACGAACGACAAAAAGGGATTTGCCCTGTTTGCACCGAACACTACGAAATTAGCGGAATGGAAGGCGACCATATTACACCGTGGCATTTAGGCGGAAAAACTTCGGCTGACAACTGCCAAATGTTATGCAGGGACGATAACAGACGGAAATCAGGGAAATAATAAGAACCTATATCTGTTCATCAACTTCTTCACCTATATTTTTCAAATAGGCATTTAAGTTAATCGCAGGAATTGTTCCAATTGCTTGTTGTAAATATCTCGTTAGTTGCATAAAGAATGTTACAAAAGAATGGTCAGCATTACTGAATTTGATTTTGTTGAATTTTCTGTTGGAATAAAATTCCAAATAAGCCTCTTGTCCAGCAGTGGTAATTTCTGCATTAGGATTATAGTCAATATAGAAACTTCCATAATCGGCAATACAACCCAAATCAATACTTTGAAGATTGTCTAATGCTTGCAAATGTCCTGTTATGGTGTCATTGTTTTTATGTGTAAAAGTATTTGTACTACATAGAATACCGCCAACGATTTTAGTTAAAGGGCGAGGATTAGATTTGATACCGCCATTTATGAAACTTGCAGCTTCTCTTTTCAATATTCGTACACTTTCAATCTTTTCCCCTGCATATTCAATACAATTTTTGTCCCCAACATTACCCTGTATATCAGGCTTTACTTCAAATACCGCATACACACCTTCGGCAGGTATGTAGTAAAAACCGTTCTGATTAAAAATAAATGGAGTGAACCAATTATCATAAATCACAATATCCATTTGTTGGCTTGTATTACCTTCGTGGTCTATCACAATAGCTTTATCAACGCAATACCTGTTCGGTAAATACTTCCGTAACCATTCAATCCACGCATTTTCTAGGGCATCGCCTTTTGAACCCGGGTGGTCGATAAATTCTCTGTTCGTGTTGAGTTGTGCAGACATTTGTTTCTGCAAACCATTGAACAACTGTTTTAAATCTACTTTACTCATATCTATACAATTTATTTTCAAACCAAACATAAAATCCAAAATCAACTTTTGTTTTGGAATAACCTATAATCAGCAATACAGGATTGGCAAGGCAAGCATTTTTGTTGTTTATTATCGCATTTATTGCCGAAATGTCTGTTAAACTTGGAATGGAACTATTATCGGGGTGCGTATGCCATTCCCCAACGTAAAACTTTTGAGGAGTTTCTTTATAGTAAGTGCCGAGTTTTTTTTCGATACCTTTTGTGCTTCTTTCAAAGTTGTATTTTGATGCCTTGAAACTTTTTGGCAATATCGTATCGGTAATGTGTAAATGCCTTTTATCATCACTATAATATCCAACCAAGAAGCCACCAAACTCATTTGGGTAATGACTTTTTCCTGTTTCAACGAGGCTGTTTAATAATTCATCATCAGCTTCAATACTTAATCCTATTTTCTCTATTCTTAAAATCAAAACTCTTTCAGTTTAATAGTAAAGCAATCTGTATCATCAGTTTCAACTACAAAATTTCTTAACGCTTTGTTTTGCTCAAATCTCAAATTGATGTGCTTTATAGTAGATTGGACAAGAGTATTTATATCGTTGTAAGAAGCCTTGAATGTCGGATTCCAACAGCCTGTTGGGTTATGCAAATCATCAATATCAAACTTCAAAACACTCCCGTTGAATTGTGTACAGATAAACTCATACCTGTTTTGCTCAGTAGCGCATACAAGTTGTTTGGCGTGGTTTGAGATTGAAAGATTTAAAAGCGTAGAATTTATTTTTAACTGACTTAATACATAAAGCAAATCGTTATCGGCTGAACAATCAAAAATCACATCGTATTCGTTAAGCCGTTTTTCTATTTCTGTTTTTATGGTCGTGTCTGTTAAATGAGATTTTAGGAAGAAATCAAATGCTTCTGAATAATCGTAACCGCCATTAGTTGGTTCAAAGAAAGGCGAGATTAAGCACATCTCATTTATCAAATCATTGGTTTTATTGGTTATTCCCGTAAAGAATGAGTATTCCGACCTGCAAACATTTTCAGGTTCTTTTATATCGTAATCAATGAAATCAACTTTTGTGCAGCCGCTTCTTACCAAAGTTTTGGCAACAATACTTCCAATAGCACCAATTCCGATGATTAAAATTTTTCCATTAGTCAATTTTTCATTTAATCGTCCTCGTCCAAAAAAATACTTGTAGGAACAATTTCTTGTCATAGCCCAATCAATAGTTCTGTTACCGTCTATCATTGTGAGCCATTGCTGATTTACTTTTTCCCCATAAATTGGGAAGTTGCCAATTTCCAACATAATGACCTGCCAATGAATTTCCGTATCGGTTATGTTATAGCCAACAAACAACGGCAGTTGTTTCCCTTTCTCTTTTGTGGCGTTTTTCTCTATTGAGTGAAGAAATTTTAAGAAATCCTGCGGCAACAATGTTTCAAATTCATTCCAATTATCAAAAATCCAACGTTGATTATTTGAGGGAGCATCTTTCAGAAAAATGAACAATCCACCGCCTATGGGTAAGGATTTTAATTGAAAATTCCATTTAACATCAGCGAGTATTTTTCTGTTTCTGTCATAGAACTTTTGTACAATATTGCTGTTGATTTTATCCTTATAGAATACACCATTACTAAGTGTTGAGTAATCTACAAATCCGTATTGGTTCTTGCTGAAAGTATATTCAACTTCGTTAAAGAAAAAAGCAAAATGATTGCCTTTAAACGCTTTTTCAGAAACAATTAAATGTTCGTAATGTGTGTCGGTATCTTTGTTTATGTAATACTTCTTTATCCAAGCCTTTACCGATGCAATGTCATAACCCAATTTCTCTGATAGCAAAGGGCTTTGTGCAGTATGAATACAGATAGAGCCGTTACCCATAATATGCTTATATTCCAATAGGTCGTCATTAGAAAATTTAATGGTTTCCGTATCGTGGCTTTTAAATGGATATTGCGGACTAATGGAAACATCAAAATTCAAAGCCTGTTCCAAGCCTTCAACAAAAACAGAAATACACCCTTCAATGTCAAACTTACCTTGCTCAAAAGGCTTAATAAGTTTGACATCGGGAATGCTTTCTATTACAGTATTGATTTCAGTAACTCTATCGTTCATTTTTCTTATCCAAAGTTTAATTTCGGAGGAGGCACAGGCATACCACCATTAGTGCTATACTTGTTTTTGTTTTTATCTTCTTCTTTAAACTTTGGATTTTCAGGAAAGTAAGTTTTGATGTTTTCATCGTTTTCTTCAATCCTGTCAAGCATATTTTTCATATCATTAGCCAACTGTTGTTTCTCGCTGTCAGTTAAGGTGTCGGCTAAATCATTTGAACTATTGCCCGGGTCTTTGAGTGTAAAACCGTCATTGGTTACATTATCTTTTATGTATTCCATTACGGCTTTCAGTTTGTCCCAAAGATTACCTGTGATGTCGCTGTTATCAAACGCCTTTATTGTAACAAGTTCAAGAAAAAAAGATTTGGTTGGGTAGTTACCTTTGGTATTCTTCCAAACCTTTAAAAGGCGGATTATCTTTCTGATAGAGTCCTTTTCTTTATCAGCCCTGTCTTTGATATTGCTGATTTGTGATTGAACATTGGTTTTAATACGTTCACTATCCGCAGCAATGTTGCCGTACTTATAGTAAACATACAAGTTCAGATTTTCATCGTCCTTATATTGCTCTTGATTTAATTCTCTGCCCGGCACAACATCAATTTTTATTTTATCGCCATCGCTGTCTGCATAAAATTCTAACCCAATTGATACTTTTTGCTTTCTCACTTCGGCATCATTCTTATACTTGTTGTAAAGAAAATCGTAAACGGCTTCATACATTTCTTTCAATGTGCCGTTTGAACCGAAAGCATTACGCTTAAATGGCGAAACCAAATCGAAATCAAATTTGGTATTGATAGCAGTGTTCTTTGCGTAAGAACCCGAATTAAACGGAGCATAGACATTGCTTCCGTATTCTTTTTCTAAGGCTTCTTTAACCTCATTCTTCTTTTGAACGTGTTTGTCCAAAAGGTCTTTTTCTTTGGTAATTTGATGTGTTTTAATTACCGTGTCTAAGTGTAAACTTTTATCCATAACGAAATTATTTTTAATTTTGAATGCACCTATTTGCACCCAAAAGCAAAGTTACAAAACTTATACCAAATTCAAAATTTGTCAATCAAATATGTAAACCGTCAGGTTTTGACTGAAATTCGGAAAAAATGTCATAAAATAAGGGTTTTGTCAGTATGAAATAATGTCACAGTTAACAAATGACCGTTAAAAAATAGTGCTATTGTTGTACATTTGTAAACTAAAAGCGTTACATTTGCAGTGTAATTCAATAACAATGGAAATGAAAGAGATTTTTTCAGAACGTTTTAAGTCAGCCCGTTTAATGAAAGGTTTTTCATTACAGGATTTGGCTGATGCCTTGGATAATCAGTTATCTCGTCAAGCATTGCATCGTTACGAGAAAGGGGAAGTTATTCCCGATACCGAAAAAATTAACTTATTGAGTAAGGTATTAGATGTAAATCCTGATTACTTTTTTAGAAGTACCAAAGTAGAGTTGGGCGAAGTAGAGTTTCGTAAATTGAGCAAAATGCCACAAAAAGAGGCTTCCATAATCAAAGAAAAAACTAAGGAAAAACTATCACGGTATTTAGAATTGGAAGAAATTTTAGGCTTACCCAATGAGTTTGAAAACCATTTAAAGGACTTTGAAATTGTTACTTCTTATCAGCAAGTAAATAAGGCAGCAGAACTTTTAAGAGAAAAATGGAACTTAGGAAATGGGGCTGTATTCAATGTTGTAGAGATTTTGGAAGATAAAAATATTAAAGTTGTCAAGTTAGATGTGGACGAAGATTTTGACGGGCTGCAAACTTTTGTGAATGATACCATTCCTGTAGTGGCGTATAATTTGAAAAAAGCAAACAAGCCTGATAGAATACGCTTTACTCTCTTACACGAATTGGCTCACTTGCTTTTGAAGTTTGGTAACATAACCGATAGACAAAAAGAAACTTTGTGTCATCAATTTGCAGGTGCAATGTTATTGCCCGAAGAAACTATTAAAGCAGAATTGGGCGAACACAGAAACAAACTATCTTCATTGGAATTGGCTAATATCAAAAAGCAGTATGGTATCTCTATGCAGGCTATCATAATGAGAGCAAAAGATTGTGGTATCATCAATGAGAACTACACCAAGCAACTTTTCTTCTTCTTCAAACAAATGAATTGGAAAGTAGATGAACCTTACGATTATGAAGGAGTTGAACAATCTAACCGCTTTGAGCAACTTTTATTCAGAGCGTTGATTGAAGACCAAATTTCAATGTCAAAAGCAGCTTCATTGAATAATCAAACTTTGGCTGATTTCAGAAAGGAACATCAAATGGCGTTTTAATTTCATAACCCCTTATGTTAAGATATGAAAGTAAAAATTGCCGTAACAGATGCCAATATCTTTATTGATTTGTATGATTTAGGATTGACAAATTCTTTTTTCAATCTTGAATTAGAAATACACACTACTTCCGCAGTTTTATACGAGTTGTATTCCGAACAACAAGAAATTCTTCAAGCCTATCAGTCCGTTGGTAGGCTTTCTGTTCATAATTTACAGGAACAAGACTTCATTGAAATTTACAATGAAAACTATCCTAAATCCTTATCAGAAGCCGATAAATCTGTTCTGCACGTTGCTAACAAAATAAATGCTTGCGTTTTGAGTAGTGATAAAACTCTTCGGAATTGTGCCAAAAACAAAGAAATTGAGTATCACGGTATGATTTGGATTTTTGACAAATTCGTTGAAACGGTAACTTTAACCCCGAAAGAAGCAAAGACAAAATTGAACCAACTTGTAGCGTCTAATTTTCTTTTTCGGAATAATCAAAAATTAGTTGAAGAAATTGATAAACGATTAAAACTTTGGAAGTAGCTATCATAATTGGGACACTCTACGGACGACAGAGAAGCCCAGCTGCCAACAGCGGTTTTGCGAAATGGCGGGTGAAGTGGTTAAATGAAAGGTATTGCTTCTAATGAACTTTTGTGCTTGGTTGAAAGTTTCGTTCTTCTAATCCGCCACTTCGCAAAGCCGCAAAACGTTATGGGCAATGCTATTTGACGACACAACTAACTTGAAACGGATTGACTTAAACCAAACAGACGACAACTAATTTGACTAGTGGACAGACATATAAATACGACCAGTTAGGACAGCTTCAGCTTGCTGACTTGCCGACACGACAGCCCTACGCTTCGTGTTTTAATTTTTTTGCCCCCGCACAAAATATTTCGAAAAAATCTTCGGCAGCCCACAAACGGCACATTTGCAATCCGCACAAACCGACCCACAACCCAAGCTTGCAAAAGAGCCGTTTTTGCCAACGCTGCAAATAATCAGTTTACAATGAATCTTATCTTTGGAAAAATATCTAATACAAAATGACAGCAGAAGAATTTTATGCTTTCTCCTATGAAATTATCAATTGGGGTAACATTCCAATCAGTTCAAAGAACTGTGGTGTTGGCTGTATTTTTTGTAAAGTTCACCGTGACCCAATTCTAAAACGCTTCCCGAAACTACCCGAAATTACACTTGATGACTTATACGAAGGATTCAAGTTAATTAAAGATTCTCATAACTTTGTTAGACTTGGAGCAGGAGTAATGGTCGCTGCACACACCGACCCCTATTTACATCCCTTAATATTCGACTTTATTAAACATGCCTCTGAATATTTTCCACACAAAAAAATAACCACTGTTTCAACAGGCAGCTATATTTCGGAAGACAAAATTGATTACTTGCTCTCATTCCCAAACTTTGGAATTGACTTATCGCTTGTAACAATGCAAGAGCAACGGGAGACGATTGTTCCAAGACCAACTAGAGAAAGATTGGAAACTTTATTGCGAGAAGGACCAATAAGAAAAATCTCTCTCATGTATACAGGCGACCTCAATGCACTCAAGCGGGATTTAGACAAACTTATTGGGCTCAACTGGCATATTAAAGCGAAAGAAATTCTTGTCAGAAGAGTTGAATACACAAAATTTTCTCCAGACAAGTTGAATACTATTTCTTATCAGAGTATTGAAACATACGAATCATGCGTAGCATTTTTAAAAGCCAATTATCCATTTGTGAAGTTTACCGTTCCATATCTCAGCGATGTGTTTCTTGATGGCGAAGAAAATGAATACTTGACGCAAGGGAAAGAAAGATTGAAAGAATTGAAAGAAAAGTTACAAGCGAAAAGCAACAACCACTTTAATGTTATTTGCCCTGAATCTTCATACAAATATTTTAAGCAAGAACTAAGTTCATTTGAAAACACAGATGTTTATCTTGTCAAGAACGAGTTATATGGTGGCTCAGTAACAATTGCTGGACTGCTAAATCACGAGGACATTTTAAATCAATACAAACCTGTTGTTGCTAACGCAACAACGGTTTTACCTTTTGAAATGTATGACCATGAAACGAAGGAGATTACTGGTAGGCATATTTCTGAATTGTCAACTTTTTACAACTCTCCTATATGGACAGCATGAACTTTTGGAAAATATTGAGAGTGCTTACCACCAACGCATGCAATTACAAGTGTGTGTTTTGCCACAATGAGGGACAAGAAAAGTTTGTTGGCACAAACTCTGAGTTTTTGAAATTTGATGACTTTAAAACAATTGTGGAAGCACTTGAAGATTCAGGACTGAAAGAAGTTCAGTTTAGTGGAGGAGAACCATTCATGAATCCTGAAACAATAAAAATGATTGAATGGTTGAATCAAAACACTAATCTTGAAATTGGTTGTGCAACCAATACACAGTTTTTTAATGATGAAATCATTCAACGACTTGCAGCTACAAGAATCTGTTTGCACATTCAATTTCCAACATTGGACAGAACAAAGTTTCAGTCAATTACTAAATCTGATTTATACGATAACCTGATGCTGAACTTAAGGAAATTGAAAAGTCAAAAAGTTTCCTTCTCACTAAATTATGTTTTGCTTACACCAAGCATCAGTGACTTTCAAAATCTTCTCCCCTTCCTTTTTGAAAATGAAATATCACTGAAACTCTTACCTTATGTGAATGAAAGAACATTGAAGCAAAACGAGTTTCAGAAAGATATTTTGCCGTTTCTTGATTCAATCAGTTACAAATTTGAAAATCAAAACAACGGCTCATTAAAATGGTGTCTGCAAACACCACAAGGTTCAGCAATAACAATCAAATATATAAACTCACCTTGCTTCAAATTTGAGTTTGACATTTGTAAGAATTACGCTGAGATTCGTTTGACACCAAGTTTAGAAATTCAATCATGTCTTATTAATGCAGAAGGGAATTTAAAGTTAGACACATCGTTGAATGGTAGTAGCAAAGAAAAAATTAAAGAATTATTTGAGCACTCATGGAAGAATTTTACTCACTGCTAAGAAAATACAATGCATCAAATGCAAACGACATGCTTCCTGAATGGACAAAGATTTTTATAGAATCCAATCCGCCAGCGTATTGGAATGTGCTTTCAAAAATCCTTAGCGACTACTCAAAAAATAAATCAGTATTTGAAATTGGTTCAGGCACTGGCGACATTCTTTCATTAATTAGAAATTTAGGTTTCACCAATGTAATAGGCATTGAAAGTGATGCTCAATTAGCAAAAGCGGCAAACCAAAAGATTGAATATTTTTTTCAAAAACAAGACACTGTTATTCAGGACCGCTACCCTGTAAAAATACTACCACCAAACATTCTTGTTCAGGTGAACTGCGTCTATTTTGAAAATCATTTTACAAAACCTGATTACCTAAATCAACTGAAATCATTTTATGAAAACGCAATGCCTGAAATTTACTTGTTAGAAGTAGTTGATGATTCATTTAAGGAACCTTCAAATGCATTTCCAAATTTTGTTCGGTTATCGCAAGAGGATATTCAAGCAACATTTGCGAAAAAGAATATTGAATCATTTATTACTTATCAGTTTCCCAAGAACACTTCAACCAAACGACTTTACCTGATTTCATGAGTAAGCAAATTGTCATAGTAACTTCTGAATTTGGAAAGCAAGGCGGTGGACTTTCAAATAGTGCCAGTAAGCTTTTCAAAATCTTGACAGGACTTGGTTTTAATGTTCAGGTGGTTATTTCATCTCAATCAGACGTAAATGACAATTTATTGATTTCAGACAATCAAAAAATAATTCATGACACGGTAAAAGTTACAAGCGGAGGACACAATAAGAGTTTGCAGCGGGATTTGTTTTTCCGAGGTCACATATACAATGTTCTAAAGATTCTACAAGACACAAAGCCTGATTTAATAATTGCTTTTGGTGCAGGGTTAAATGGATTATTCGCATCTGAATTATCAAAGAAATTATGCAGCAAATTAGTTGTGATGCCAAGAGGCAGTGAAGTGAATTTGGCAATTTCTAATTCAGAACTTTTTCATTACAACCTTGAATGCCTTGCACAAGCGATAGCATTAGTTTCTGTTTCATCTGAATTAATGGAACGAACAAAGGAAATTTATTTCAGTCCATCTTGTAACTATAAAATCATTCCCAACATAATTGATTTTAAAAGCAATAATTCTTTTTCAAAACAAAATACATCGGAAATAATTCTTGGAACAGGAGCAAAATATTTAAATGAGAAAAAAGGAATTCACAATCTCATTTTCGCACTTGCCATTCTCAATAAAACATCAAAGAGGAAATACAACTTGCAACTTTGTGGTTTCATTGACGATGACTTAAAGAAAAATTATCAGGAACTTATTCGTTCATTAAAACTTGAACAGCATGTAAACTTTTTGGGTGTCTTAAACAGAAATGAGTTTTTAATTGAAATGCAAAGTTGGGATATTGCTTTACAAAGTTCATTTTGCGAGGGTTTCTCAAATTCTATCGGTGATGCAATTAGCATTGGAAAACCATTCATCATTTCTGATACTGGTTTTATTGCAGAACAGATTAGAACACAATTTCCAGAATTAGTATTCTCAGAATTGACAACAGAGGGTATCGCTAAAAAAATTCACGATACATTTTTTAATAAGGACATTGTTGGGTTATGCAAAAATGCTGTCAATACTTTTAAGGGATTAGTTTCTAAAGAAGTTGTTTATTCTGCATGGAAACAATTCTTAGATGATGTTCTTTCAACAACCTACATTAAAACAATTGATTTCAATAACAGAAATATTATTACACTGCTGCTTCATGAGATTTCAGATTCGGAATTTTCAAGTGTTGAATTACCCAAAGACAAGTTTTCGGAGTTGTGCGAATTGGTGAGCAAAGCTGGATTCAAATTTTGTTCAGCAAGGGAATATTTTAATGCGGTAGATAAAACAAAACTCATTGTGTGCACTTTTGATGATGGCTACAAAAGTGTATTGGAGACAGCGTTACCAATTTTGAAGATGCATTCATTTTCTGCAACAGTTTTTGTTTGCACAGACCATATTGGAAAATCAAACGACTGGAATCCAAAAGACAAAGTGAAACGCTTTCACTTAACACTTCCTGAACTTCTCATCTTAAAGAATGAAGGTTGGGAAATTGGCTCACATGGAACTCAGCACATTTCATTCCACCGCTTAGATGAAAAGGAAATATTAAATTCTTTAGAATACTCAAAAAGTATTTTGACAGAATCATTCGGCAACATCGTTTCATTCGCTTATCCTTACGGTGACACATCACCTTTCATTGAATCAATAGTTGCAAACCATTACTCAAATGTTTTTACAACTACAACTGGAGGAACTCATATCTTATTAGACCGTCAAAGAATCAAGCGATATTCATTTGACGAAATACAAACACTTTTTACAACATGAAAGCAATTGGTATTTTCAGAGGATTCCCAGGATTAGGGAGAGTTGTAGCAGGTTTGGATATTTTCAACGAGCTACAAAAGCTAACAGATTTAGAAGCGGCTGTCTATACTTATATGCAAGGTTCTGAACTTGATTTGTCTTACAACTTCCAATTTAGAACTGTCAAAAGCATTAAAGACATTTCATCCATTGGAATAATACCTGTTAGTAAAAGCGGTGAAGCAATTATTAACGACATTGAAATATTTAATCCGGATTATGTATTGATTGATGGCGAACCACTATTATTAACCACAATCAAGTTAAGGTTTCCAAAACTGAAAGTAGTTGCTCTGCTTAATCCATTTGACATTGAAAATCCGAGTAATCAACTCAGTAGTCAATTATTTTTCAGGGACTGCTACTCAAAGGCAGACATTTCAATAGTGCATGGACTTTGGAAAGTAAAGAAGCCACAAACATTTCAAAATTCTTTTTACTCAATAAATACATTCATTCGTAAAGAGGTTAAAGAAATAACTCCCGATAGTAATTCAAACAAGATTGCCTGTATGTTAGGTGGTGGAACAGTCAATTCAGGTGAGCTGTTTTTTGAAAACACTATATTGATTTCCCAATTTGTAATTGGGCTTGCATCAATACAACCACAACTTTTGTTTGAAATTTATTGTGGATGCGAAACAGTATTTTCAAGAGTAAACAATCTTGTAAACGGAAACACGAATGTTAAACTGCACAAACACATTCATAAACCATCCGAGATTTACAACTCTGCAAAGGCAGTCATTTCAAGAGCAGGCAGAAATTCAATTAGCGAATTACTTTCAATAAATATGCCTGCAATTTTAATTTCTACTGGATGTGAAGTAAGAGGAACCGAACAGGAGGCAAACATTTCCTTTGCAGAGAAGTATTCTCCAAACATCATTGGCTTAAACATTTCTACTGACCTTCCAAATTTTGAAAGCCAATTTTTAAAACTCGTTTCAAAGAATAATGAACCTGCTCAATGGACTTCGGGAAATATTGAACTTCTTAAAATATTAAAGTCTGAATTGCCATGTATGTAGAAGAAAACAGCACTGCAAAAAGGAAAACCCCAAGTGTGAAAAATACTTCATCGTTGGAAGATGTTGAATATTTGAAGAAACACTTTCAGGAGCATGAAAGATTTCCAATGTTCACCCAAGTTTTATTAGAAACAAGAACTGATTGTAACCGCAGTTGTAAATTTTGCCCTCAGGCACATTTGATTCGTCCATTAAAAATTATGGAGTGGGAAATATTCAAAATAATTATTGATGAACTTGCTGAAATTAATTTTAGTGGAAGAATTGCTTTCTACATGACCAATGAGCCGCTACTTGAAACAAGATTACTTGCCATGATTAAATATGCAAGAAGCAAATCGGCAAGGTTCTTTTTGGACATTACAACAAACGGAATGAATCTCAGCAGTAATCAACTTGATGAATTACTAAATGCAGGACTTGATAACATAAACATAAATGATTACCGAAATGACCGTGAAAAATATCCTGTTAAAATATCTCAGTCGCTAGTAAGTGTTGTTACTGATTTCAAGAGTAACCCAAAAATCACCTACAACAATCGCAGCACAAACGAAATACTGTCAAACTACGCAGGAACAATTTTAGGTGAAAAGAGAAAATTACCAACTGCATTTTGTAACTATCCCTTTAGAAAATTATCTATTTCCGCAGAGGGAAACATAATTCTCTGTTGCAACGACTACTCTTACAAAACTAATTTCGGAAATGTGATGGAGAAACCACTTAAAGAAATTTGGTTCTCAAAAGAATTAAATGAATACAGAAACAACTTACTAAACGAACTGCGAAGCGGAATCTGTGAAAGCTGTGATGAATTTCAAAACTATTCAGTGTTTGCCTAATGGAAACAAAATTTGTTTTGATTACAGATTCTCATTTGCTTGCAGGCAACTCAAAGTTGCATAATATTCCAATCAAGGAAGTGCATAAAATAATTGTTGCAGAAATAAAAGAGATTGAACATGAAATTGATTTCATCTTGCACACAGGTGATATTTCAGATAATGGCAGTCAGGAATCATATTTTACAGCGGTTGAAATATTTTCGGCATTAGCAAAGCCCGTTTATTGGATTGCAGGTAATCACGACAACCTTAAAGCAATAACTGGTTTCAAAAATGAATCAAACATCAACAGCAGTAAATCCTTTACCCATAATGGAACTACTTTCATTCTGTTGAATAGTGTTGTCCTTGCTTCTGATGGGAAAAACAGAAGCAGAGGTGTTCTGACAAGTAGTGAATTACAATTCTTAAAAGATTCCCTTGAAGCAAGTAAATCAAACGCTGTTGTTATTGCGTTACATCATCCACCACTAAAGACGGGAACCTGGAAAGATGAACGAATGCTTGAAAACACAAAAGAGTTTTTTGAAATCCTCAATTCGTTTGACAACTACAAACTTGTTTTATATGGACATCAACATCACGAACAGGAAACTGTAATTGACAACGCCAAATTTTACTCTCCACCGTCAGCATCATTTCAGTTTGACAGAAAAGTTAAATGGGCATTTGAGGATTCGCCACCTGGATATGGTATAATTTGTATTAAGAATTCTAATACCTTTGAATGTGAAAATCGTTTCTTAAACATAAAGATTGAACCAATTTATGAGCCAACGAAATAGTCCATGCAGCAGTCACACACATTTGCAAGCCGCACAAGCCAGCACACAGACCAAAGCTTGCAAAAGAGTGTGCCTGCCCAACCCAAGAAAGAATTTCAAAATATTTTTCCCTTGCTCTTAAAAAAAATTAAAACACACGACACACAAGCCGACAATGCAGACAGCAGACACATACAGGCACGACAACTGGACGACTGAAAAAGAAGCACATGCCCATAACATCGGTTTTGCAAGAGAGCGGGCAAAGTGCTTCGTATCAACATTTTTACTAAATTTGAAGTTGGCTTCTTCGATTGAGCATTTGTGCTAAAAATCCGCTCCCTCGCAAAGCCGAAAACCGTTATGGGCAATCCCCCTACTATAAAAACAGTTGAGTTTTTGAGCTAACGAAGGTATCTTCGCAGTAAAAAATCCTTGTAAAAGCCGGTTTAAGCAGTGGTGTTAATAGCCCGATGGCAATCAAGGTTTGGTTGCA